>OLRF01000057.1_pt1 | contig 161445 bp, 232 predicted proteins | sample 1672061 | NCBI WGS metagenome assembly OLRF01 (sample SAMEA3136641, study PRJEB25190) | human gut metagenome | reverse complement strand
AGGGTGTTGTGGCTCATGCAGGCGAACTTGTAGTCAAACAGGGTGTCCTCGCGCAGGCGGCCGATGCAGACAGCCATGCCATTCTCGGTGTTGCGGTCCAGCTTGGGCTGAGGACGATCGGGCTCAGTGAAGTAGTGCAGGAACTGCTTGGGTGCGCTGGGCAGGTTCAGCTCCTGTGCAGGGCCGCGGAAGTTCGCCCAGGCCTCGAGCATCTGCTCCTGGGTGGGCTTTTTGTCAAAGCTTACAAACACGGCAGCGGTGTGGCCGTCAGAAACGGGGACACGGAAGCACTGCGCAGTGATCGTGGGCTTCTCGGCGTTGACGATCTGATCGCCCTCGATGTGGCCCCACAGCTTCAGCGGCTCGCGCTCGCTCTTCTCTTCCTCACCGCCGATGTAGGGGATGACGTTATCTACGATCTCGGGCATCCGGTCAAAGGTCTTGCCTGCACCGGAAATGGCCTGATAGGTGCAGACCAGAGCCTTGTTGACACCAAATTCCTTCATCAGAGGATGCAGGGCAGGCACATAGCTCTGCAGGCTGCAGTTGGACTTGACCGCGATGAAGCCGCGTTTGGTACCCAGACGCTTGCGCTGGGCAGGGATGATCTCAATGTGGTCCGCGTTGATCTCAGGCACGACCATGGGAACATCCGGGGTAAAGCGGTTTGCGCTGTTGTTGGAGACCACAGGACATTCGGCCTTTGCGTAAGCCTCTTCCAGTGCCTTGATCTCGGCCTTGGGCATATTGACTGCGCAGAAGATGAAATCGACCTGAGAAGCGACCTCTTCCACCTTGGCGGCATCCAGCACGACCATCTTCTTGACGCTCTCGGGCATCGGGGTGGTCATTGCCCAGCGGCTGCCAACGGCCTCCTCATAGGTCTTGCCTGCGCTGCGGCCGGACGCGGCCAGCGTAGTCAGCTTGAACCAGGGATGATTCTCAAGCAGGGTCACAAAACGCTGCCCCACCATGCCCGTTGCACCAACGATACCAACTTTATACTGTTTTTCCATTTCCAGCACCTTTCCTTTCAATAAAAGCAGATTTACATCGAACACGGCTTGCAAACCAGCCGACCTTGCAATATAATAGATACTGTTTATACAGATTTTATGATAACATTGATACGGCACTCGTGTCAATCATCGGAAAGGCAAATGCAAAGTATGTTAAAAAAAGATTTTTGGTATGATTTACCCAAAGAACTCATTGCACAGGAGCCTGCAGACCCCAGAGACTCGGCCCGGCTCATGGTTCTGAGCCAGAAGGACGACAGCATCCAGCACCGGATCTTCCGCGATCTGCCGGAATATCTTGAGCCGGGTGACCTACTGGTGGTCAACAACTCCAAGGTGCTGCCCGCCCGCATCGTGGGTGTCAAACAGCCCACCGGTGCTGTGTGTGAGCTGCTGCTTCTGCGGCAGGTCAAGGGAGATCAGTGGGAGTGCCTGGCAAAGCCCGGCAAGCGGATGCAGCCCGGCACCAAGGTCAGTTTTGGTGACGGCACCCTGACCGCTGTGGTGGACGAAACGCTGGAGGATGGCAACAAGTTTGTTACATTCTATTATGACACCGAGACCCTTTATGAAAAACTGGATGAATTTGGCAAGATGCCGCTGCCGCCCTACATCACCAAGCAGTTGGAAGATCAGAGCCAGTATCAGACGGTCTATGCCAAGGAGCTGGGCAGCGCTGCTGCACCCACGGCAGGCCTGCACTTCACCCCGGAGCTGATGGATACCATCCGTTCCAAGGGTGTCGGCATTGCCGAGGTTACCCTGCATGTGGGTCTGGGAACCTTCCGCCCCGTGCAGGAGGACGAGATCTCGGATCACAAGATGCACAGTGAGTGGTATTCCATCAGCGAGGAGACTGCTCAGCGCATCCGGGAAACCAAGGCCGCCGGGCACCGCGTGATCGCCGTTGGCACCACCAGCTGCCGTACGCTGGAAGCCGCCGCCGCAAAATATGGTGAGATCAAGGCCTGCAGCGGCAATACCTCTATTTTTCTCTACCCGGGTGTCAAGTTCAACTGCATCGATGGCCTGATCACCAACTTCCACCTGCCGGAAAGCACCCTCATCATGCTGGTCTCTGCCCTCTACGGCTACGAAAAGACCATGGCTGCCTATAAAGTTGCCGTAGAGGAAAAGTACCGCTTCTTTTCCTTCGGCGATGCGATGCTGATCCTGTGATCCCTCAGCACCCGCTCTCTCAAAAGCCCAAAACACTGCCGGAACCGTTTCGGCAGCTCGGTATCCACCACTTCTGAACCTGCCGCCTGCCCGGCGGCACAAGGCTGTACGGCTGTTTTCCGTACACAGAAAGGAAAAAACTTATGCCTTCTTTGACCACTTTTAAGCTGCTCAAGCAGGAGCACAACGCCCGGCGGGGTGAGTTCAAGACCGTGCACGGCACGGTGCAGACCCCTGCCTTCCAGAATGTTGCCACCGCCGGTGCCATCAAGGGCGGCCTGTCCGCGCAGGATCTGCAGCAGATCGGCACCCAGGTAATGCTCTGCAACACCTACCACCTGCATCTGCGCCCCGGTGATCAGCTGGTAGCCGATATGGGCGGCCTGCACAAGTTTACCCGCTGGAACGGCCCCATCCTGACCGACAGCGGCGGATTCCAGGTGTTCAGCCTGTCTAAGCTGCGTAAGATCACGGAAGAAGGCGTGACCTTTGCCTCTCATCTGGACGGCCACCGCATCTTTATGGGCCCTGAGGAAAGTATGCAGATCCAGGCAAACCTGGGCTCCACCATCGCAATGGCCTTTGATGAGTGTGTGGAGAATCCTGCCCAGCACGCGTACTCCAAAGCCAGCTGTGAGCGCACCACCCGCTGGCTCAAGCGCTGCAAGGCTGAGATGGCCCGCCTGAAGCAGGAGGGCAAGGCCACCAACCCCGACCAGCTGCTGTTCGGCATCAATCAGGGATGCACCTTTGCTGATCTGCGTGTAGAGCACATGAAGCAGATCGCGGAGCTGGAGCTGGACGGCTACGCCATCGGCGGTCTGGCCGTGGGTGAGCCTGCTGAGGTGATGTACGAGATGATCAGCGAGGTGGAGCCTTATATGCCCAAGGATAAGATCCGCTATCTGATGGGTGTCGGCACCCCTGGCAACATGATCGAGGCAGTTTCCCGCGGCGTGGATCTGTTTGACTGCGTCATGCCCAGCCGCAATGCCCGCCATGGCCACCTGAACACCTGGGGCGGCATCATCAATATCAAGAACGCAAAGTATGAGCGGGACGAGCGCCCCATTGACCCCACCTGCGGCTGCCCGGCCTGCCGGAACTACTCCCGTGCCTATATCCGCCACCTGTTCAAGGCAGAGGAGCTGCTGGGCATGCGTCTGGCCGTTATGCACAACCTGTGGTTCTACAACCACCTGATGGAGCGTATCCGCGATGAGTTGGATGCAGGCACCTTTACCACCTTCCATGACCGTTATGTCAAGCTGCTGGATACAAGAATTTGAGCTTTTTCATGCTTTTCCCTTGCAAGAGGGAGCAGAAGCGGTTATAATGAGTTTATCTGAATTTTGAGAGGAGACTTTGTCCCATGCAATTTCTGACTACTACCACTGAAAGCTATATCAGCCTGTTCTTCACCCTGGCTCTGATGCTGGTCCTGCTCTACTTTATGATCTATCGTCCCCAGAAGAAGCAGGAGAAGAAGGATGCTGCCATGCGTGCAGCTCTGGAGATCGGTGATCAGGTCGTGACCATCGGCGGTATTGTTGGCCGTGTGGTCGCCATCAAGGATGACACCTTTGTTCTGGAGACCGGTTCCGACCGTGTGAAGATCCGCTTCACCAAGAATGCGATCAGCTCTGTTGAGAAGCTGAACATGGACAATGCTCCTGCCAACGCAAAGAAGTAATCTCTAAAAGCAAGGTCTTTTTTACCCGCCCCTCTGCATACAGTAGTGCAGGGAGGCGGGTTTTTATGTTGGAACAGAAGAAGTTACCCATCCTGGAAGCACTGGCCGCATTCGGCATTGGTGGGATATTCACCGCCGCCTGCATGGCCGGGCTGGCCTACCTGATGGCAAACCAGAGCCTTGCGCAGAGCACTGCCTGGCCCATGGTCAGTGCCATTGTCTGTGCCGGGAGCTTTTGCAGCGGCTGGCTCATGGCGTTTTTCTATCACAGCAGAGGCCTTATCTGTGGTGCTGTACAGGGCGGACTGTTTGTTCTGCTTCTGCTAGGATTCGGTCTTTCGGAGGGCATTGAACCAACGGAAATGCAGCTGACCCGCTTTGCACTGGTATTCGTTTTTGGCTGTCTGGGCGGGGTGTTCAGCATCCTGCGTACAGAACGGCACCGGCATTGAGAATTTACAGCAGAAAAACAGGAGGACAGGGAAGTATGTGGGTCTATCAGGAAACACCGGAAACCGCAGCGGCAAAGGCACTGCCCGAAGCAATCATGCCGACAGCACAGGAAGAGCAGCTAAAACAGAAGAACGGTGGAGTTCTTCCTGAGACATCGCAGGAAGAAAGGCGATCCATCCCGGCGGCGTTCTCTGAGAGGTACGGAAACACACCGGAGAGAGCCGCTGCGCGCCGAAGCAAGCTGAGCAGGGAAACTATCCTTCTGTCGGCGGCGTACCTTCTGGGGACCTTTCTGGCGGGTGTGGCAGCAGCACGTTGTGTGGCAGGCGATGCTGAAACGCTTTCCTATTACCTGAACTGCTGGCAGAGCCTGTTTTCTGTGCAGGATGCCGCCGGGGCAGTGCGCCTGTTCCGAACGGAATTTTTCACTGTGGCAGGTGCACTGACGGCAGTGCTGTTCCTGGGGCTTTCTGCCCTTGGGCCGCTGCCCATCTTCCTTTTTGCGATGCTGTATGGGACAGGCTCTGGATTGCTTTCGTCCAGGCTGCTTGTGGATTTGAACCCACGGACAGCATTTGTGCTGCTCTGCGTCTGCGGTATCCCTGCATCCCTTGCGGCCGGAACGCTGTGTACGTTCGGCGCATCCGCACTGCAGGTAAGCGGAAAGCTCTGTTCAGCCGCCTTTGGGCGTGGAGGACAGGCCCCCAGCACAGGCGCGCTTTTGGGTCAGTTTGCCCGGATGCTGTTTCTGCTCCTGCCGCTTTGCGGTGCGGCAGTGGGGATGCTGTATCTGGCAGGGCAGGCGAAACTTATATGAGCTGAAAAGAGAAATGTCTGGACAAAAAAACTCCCGAAAACCAGCTTCATAAGCTGATTCTCGGGAGTTTTTATTTTGGAGCTACTGGCCGGACTTGAACCGGCGGCCTGTTCATTACGAGTGAACTGCTCTACCAACTGAGCCACAGTAGCAAATGTTTCGCAACGATAGATAGTTTAGCATAAAAGAAAATAACTGTCAAGATTTCTTTTTGAAAAAACGCTTTCAGTGAAATCAAATTGCTTTTTTTAGAGAATATGGTACAATAAAGCCAATCATTTTGAGGAAGGAGCTGAACACAGCGCACAATGTACACGAACCATATCAACCCCGTTGCGCAGAAAAATCAGGATGCATTTTGCACGGCACTGTTTCAGCTTTTACTGAAAAAGCCGCTGGAAAAAATCTCCGTCACAGAGCTGTGTCACATGGCAGACCTCGACCGAACCACCTTTTACCGCAGCTTTGAATCCAAGGACGATGTGCTGGATTATTATCTCGACCGGCAGATGACCCTGCTTGCGGGGCAGCTGCCTGCGTACAGTACCCTGGAAAAAAACCTGACTGCACTGTTCCGCTGGACGTATGCGGAGCGAAAGAACCTTTGTGTCCTGATGGATTGCCATCTGACCAGTTTTTTCAGTGATGCGTTGAGCGAGAAAATCATCCTTGTTCTGATCTCCAACATCGAAGTCGGGGATGCAAGACAGTTTGTGCCATGGCCCGTTTCATTGCCGGGCGAAAATCGATACTTCCGCAACTCGTTCATCGGGGCATATATGGGTTTTTTCAACAGCTGGCGCTATGGAAACTTTGCAGAACGACCAGAGGATCTGGCCAAATGTATGGCTTCGTTCTATCTTCGCTGAGGAGGGTGAAACGGGATGGCGGACTTGCGGAAAGAGGAGTTGTTCCCAGCGGATGCATTTGGCTTGTTCTATCTGCAGATTACACGTATCCCCGGCGGATGGCACCGCCATGCAGAGTATGAGATCTTCTACCACATCAGCGGCCCCATCGTCTTTGAAGTCGCGTCACCAGATGCATAGAAAAATCCCCTCAGAGATTTCTGACAGCACTGTCAGAGCTCTGAGGGGATTTTGCGTGTCAAGAAACGGAGATCAGATCTCGATCATTCCGTTTTCGTCCTTCGGAATAGGGAGTGTGATCAGGAGGTCAACCAGAGAAAATGCAAGGCCGAGACCGGTCCAGCCGACAAGCAGGTAGAAGATGCCCAGTTTCCAGCGGTGCTCCAGAAAGCGGTGTGCACCGCACCAGCCCAGAAAAACAGTAAGAGGACATAGATCCGCTTATCTACCTTGTGGCGGAGGCGGGTCTCCTCCCAGGGGATATCAGCGAAATTGCGCAGGACAGGGGTCTCAGTCTTCGTTTTGGACATGGGTTTGATCTCCTTTGATTGGTCTGAAAACAACTCAAACCTGCCCACGGGGGACAGGTTCGAGTCAGTGTGAACCTCAGTGGCAGATCAGCTCACGGTTTTGAACACTCGGCAAAGGTGAGTGTTTCTGAAGGAAAGCAAATTAGGCGTTCTCAGTCTGAGCCTGACCGGTGCCGAAGAATTCGGTGCGGTCCTTGCGGCGCAGAGCGATGACAGCCATGCAGGCTGCAATTGCAGAGATAACGCCGCAGAACAGCCACAGCTCCTGGAAGAATGCCGCAGTGGTGAACGCAGCAGCGCCGCCATACTTGGGCATCAAGGTGCCGGTGACATACACGGGCAGGACAGCGTAAATCCTGCTGTTCTGCTTTTCGCTGCCAAGAAATTGAAGTCAAATATGGACATTTTGCACAGCTTTTCTCCCTTTTTCACCCCACAAGATTGGTTTGATGCACCTTGTTTTATGATATGCAACAAAACGGCAAAATCTGTTGCACAACGTGCTAAAAAAACCGAAAAAGATTTGTGCGGCATTTTTTTAACAATTGTGATATATTACTTACAGTAAGGCTTGTATCCTACACAAAAAAGGAGATTTTTATGAAGGATATTTATATTTCCGGCTTTGCCGATGAGATCAGCTCTTCTTTTGATGAGCAGCTCAAGACAGTCCGTGAGCTTGGAATGCAGTACATCAGCCTGCGCAGTGCAGATAAAAAGGGAATCGCTGACTTTACCGTTGAGGAAGTCAAGACCGATCTGCTGCCCCGCCTGCAGGCCGCTGGTGTTGGCGTTTCCAGCCTGGGCAGTCCCATTGGCAAGGTCAAGATCGACGATGAAGAGGGCTTTGAAAAGCAGTGTGCTCAGCTGGAAACGCTGTGCGAGATCGCTAAGGTCCTGAATTGCAAGTACATCCGCATGTTCAGCTTCTTTATGCCGGAAGGCAAGGATCCTGCCGACTATCGTGACGCTGTCATCGAGAAGCTGCGCAAGTTCATTGCCATTGCTGAGAAGCACGACGTGATCCTGATGCATGAAAACGAGAAGGATATCTATGGTGATGTTCTTTCCCGCTGTGTTGACCTGATGCAGACGCTGAACAGCGCACACTTCAAGTCCGCATTCGACTTTGCAAACTTTGTACAGTGCGGCGAGGATACCGCCAAATGCTGGGATGCTCTCCGCCCGTACATTGTATATATCCACATCAAGGATGCCGTTTCTACCGACAAGGAGAATGTGCTCTGCGGTACCGGCGAGGGAAAGATCCCCGAGCTGCTGCACAAGGCCATCGTGGAAGAGGGCTATACCGGCTTCCTGACCCTGGAGCCGCATCTGGTGCTGTTTGACAGCCTGCAGAGCCTTGAGACCACGGATGCAAAGAACATCATCCGTGAGAACAAGTATAAAAACGGTGCTGAAGGTTACGCCGCACAGTATCACGCACTGTGCGATATTCTGGCAAAATTCTAACGTAACAGAAAAAAGGAGAAGATTCAAATGGAAAAGACTGAAGGAAAGATTCGTTATGGCCTGATCGGCATCGGTGCTCAGGGCGGCAGCTACGCTCGCTTCCTGACCAACGCTCCCGCTCCGTTCCCCGGCATGGTCTGCGCACCGTGCCCCGACAACTGCGCACTGGGCGCTCTGTGTGATATCGACCCCGAGAAGGAGAAGATGTGCAAGGAGCAGTACCCCGATGTGCCCTTCTTCAAGGATTGGAAGGATATGATCGCCAGCGGCACTGTTGATGCCATCATCACCACCGTTCCTCACTACCTGCACCACGAGATCTCTATCTACGCTATGGAGCATGGCATGAATGTTCTGTGCGAGAAGCCCGCCGGTGTCCGCAGCAAGGATGTTCAGAAGATGATCGCCTGCGCTAAGGCTCATCCTGAGGTTTCTTTCGGCATCATGTTCAACCAGCGCACCAACAAGCTGTATCAGAAGATCAAGGAGATCGTTGCCAGCGGTGAGCTGGGCGAGATCCGCCGCTCTCAGTGGATGATCAACTCCTGGTGGCGTCCTGACAGCTACTACCAGCAGAGCGCATGGCGTGCTACCTGGGGCGGCGAAGGCGGCGGTGTCCTGGTCAACCAGGCTCCCCATCAGCTCGACCTGTGGCAGTGGATCTGCGGTATCCCCGTGAAGGTTTTCTCCAAGAACATCAACGGCTGCCATCGTAACATCGGCGTTGAGAACGACGTGACCATGCTGGTCGAGTTCGCTAACGGCGCTACCGGCACCTTTACCACCTGCACCCACGATGCCATCGGCACCGATCGTCTGGAGATCGACCTGGACGGCGGCAAGATCGTTGTTGACAACAGCAAGACCGCTCATGTCTATCACTACATCGATAAGGAAGGCAACCCCTGCACTGAGGATTACCTGAACGAGCACATGAACATGATGGAAGTTGCCATGCTGACCAGCGGCAACGGTGCAGGCTCCAAGCTGTACACCGAAGAGACCTTTGAGAACAACGATGGCTGGGGCTTCCAGCACACCACCGTTATGCAGAACTTTGCTGCTCACATCCTGACCGGCAGCCCGCTGCTGGCTCCCGGCGAGGACGGCATCAACGGTGTCAACCTGGCAAACAGCAGCCAGCTGTCTGCATGGACCGGCCGCGAGGTCTCCAACCCCTGCGATCCAGAGGAGTATGCTGCTGAGCTGAACAAGCTGATCGAGGCTGAGGGCAAGTTCCCTGTCCGCGAGTAATCAGTATCCCTGAAAAAAGCAATGCCTGTTCCAGGCTTACAAGGAGTTGCGTTTCCATGAAAAGAGCTGCGATCATTGGCTGCGGCACCATCTTTCAGGTTCATCTGCCCATCATTGTGGCAAATCCTGAGATCGAACTGTGTGCCGTGTGCGATAACAATCCCGCTGTGCAGGAAAAGCTGCCTGCTGCAGCAAAGGCTGTGCCGTTCTATACGGACTATGAGGAGCTTCTGGAAAAGGAGCATCCCGATGTGGTACATCTCTGCCTGCCGCATTACCTGCATGTGCCCGTGTCGGAGTATTTTGCTTCCCACGGTGTAAATGTCTTCTGCGAGAAGCCGGTGGGTCTGAACACCGCACAGGCCAGGGAGTTTGTGGAATTTGAGGCTGCGCACCCTGAGGTCAAGATCGGCATCTGCCTGCAGAATCGTCTGAACCGCACCACCGTTGAACTGAAAAAGATCATCGATGGCGGCGAATATGGCAAGGTCATCGGCTGCCGCGGCTTTGTACCCTGGTTCCGCGGCAAGGCTTACTATGACGAACAGCCCTGGCGCGGCCAGCTGGAAACTGCTGGCGGCGGCTGCATGATCAACCAGAGTGTTCACACGCTGGATCTGCTGTATTATCTGTGCGGCGACATCGATGCCATCCATGGCTCGGTGAATCAGCTGGCAGATTACAGCATTGAGGTCGAGGATACCGTGGCTGCCCGCCTGCACTTTGCTAATGGTGCAAACGGTGTGTTCTTTGCCACCAACTGTGATTACACCAACGAGAGCGTCCAGATCAAGGTCGCCTGTGAAAAGGCTTCCTTCCTGATCGAGGATGATGCTCTGTTCCGGATCGACGCAGATGGTGTGCGCACCAAGCTGTGTGAGAACGAGAAGCTGCCCGGTGCCAAGTTCTATTTTGGTGCTTCTCATGGCATCCTGATCAACAAGTTCTACCGCGCCATTGAGAACAACACGGACGATTACATCCATGTAAGAGATGCGGAAATGAGCATCCGGCTGATCGATGCCATCCATGCAAGCAGCAAGGCTGGCCATCCCGTTGCTCCGTGACCGCAAAACACAGATAGAAGGAGAAATGAACCATGGCAAACAAAGGTTTGATCGGTGTTCAGATGAGCACCATTGCCCCCGCTAAGATGCCTCACTTTGACGCATACGAGAGCATGGGCAAGCTGGCTGATATCGGCTATCACTGCGTTGAGATTTCTCAGGTCCCCATGACCGCTGAGAACGTTGCAGGCTTCCGCAAGGCTATCGACGAGCTGGGCCTGAATGTCTCTTCCTGCACCGCATCCACCTCTCCCATGCTGCCCGGTATGCCCGGCGAGTTCCTGTGCAATCCCGACGACTATAAGAAGATCGTTGAGGACTGCCGTAAGCTGGACTGCGATATGCTGCGCATCGGCATGCTGCCCATGACCTGCATGGGCAACTACCAGAAGGCTGTGGATTTCGCCAAGGAAGCAAATGAGTATGCTCTGAAGCTGAAGGAAGACGGCATTGACCTGTACTACCACAACCATCACGTAGAGTTCGTTCGTTACGACGGCGAGTTCCTGCTGGACATCATCCGCGCAAATGCGCCTGCTCTGGGCTTTGAGCTGGACAGCCACTGGATCCACCGCGGCGGCCAGGACCCTGTCAAGTTCATCAAGAAGTATGCCGGCAGCATCCGTCTGGTCCACCTGAAGGATTACCGCATCGGTGAGATGCCCATCCCCGAGGGCGGCGTGGACTTCACCAGCAAGGAAGGCATGATGAAGTTCATGAGCAACTTCACCAACATTGTGCAGTTTGCTGAGGTTGGCGAAGGCACTCTGGATATGCCCGCTATCATCCAGGCTGGCCTGGAGGGCGGCGGCGAGTACTTCCTGGTGGAGCAGGATGACTGCTATGGCCGTGATCCGTTCGATAGCCTGAAGATCAGCCACGACAATCTGGTCAAGATGGGCTTCGGCGACTGGTTCTAATTGAAAAGTTTTTGAGGAGTCGTTTTTTACGATCCGATAAATGAAATCGATGCTGTTTTGCAGAAATGCAGAGCAGCATCGATTTTTTTATGTTTCAGGGTTCTGCTTTGTAACACGCTCCAAAATGTTGAAAATATTTTGTGCAAGTTTCACAGTTTTCTATTTGAGCCTTTGGTGGTACAATAGATGTGGAAATTCATAAACCGCTGGAGGAGCTACATGGCCGAAAAAAGTATTGAGTTGGATAGTGTGGAGATCGCCGCTGCCATCTTTGGCAACTGTGACCGCAACATTCGTCTATTGGAAAAGGAGTTCTCTGTCACGGCAGTCTGCCGGGGTACGATGCTTCGCCTCTCTGGCGAGGAGGCCAACGTGGCCGCTGCTGTGCGTGCCGTGGAGGGGATGCTGCTCCTGATCGAAAACCACACGCCGCTGGAGGATCAGACGGTGCGCTACTGCCTGAGCCTTGCTCACGATGGAAAGGAGCAGCGTGTCCGGGAGCTGACTGAGGATTTTGTCACGGTCACAGTCAAGGGCCGCCCCATCCGCCCCAAGACATTGGGCCAGAAGGAATATCTGAATGCTATCCGCAAGAATGCTGTGACCTTTGGCGTGGGTCCCGCTGGTACCGGCAAGACCTATCTGGCCGTTGCAATGGCGGTCAAAGCGTTCAAGGCCAAGGATGTTTCCCGCATTGTGCTGACCCGCCCCGCCGTGGAAGCAGGCGAGAAGTTGGGTTTTCTGCCCGGTGATTTGCAGCAGAAGGTGGACCCTTACCTGCGCCCTCTCTACGATGGTCTGTTCGATATGCTGGGCGCTGAGACCTATGAGCGCCTGGTGGAAAAGCAGATCATTGAGGTTGCTCCGCTGGCGTATATGCGCGGCCGCACGCTGGATGATTCCTTTATCATCCTGGATGAGGCGCAGAATACCACACCGGAGCAGATGAAGATGTTTCTGACCCGTATGGGTGTAGGTTCCAAGGTGGTTGTGACCGGCGATGTGACCCAGATCGATCTGCCGGACCGTACCCGCAGCGGCCTTGTGGATGCGCTGCATATTCTCAAGAACGTGGATGGCATTGCACAGTGCTATTTTACGGAGAAGGATGTTGTCCGCCATCGTCTGGTGCAGGAAATCATCAAGGCCTACGAAGCGGCTGCGCACCCGGCCAAGCGTTGAAACCGACGCGGAAAGCTGCAATTGCAGCATAAAATGAAGGGAGAGGAATGTTATGTCCAATAAAGTTTTGATCACCAATTCACAGAAAGCCGTAAAAGTACCTTCTGGCCTGCGGATCCTGATCCGCCGTGCCTGCAACGCTGTGCTGGAATATGAGCACTTCGATGAGCCTGCTGAGATCAGCGTGACTTTTGTGGATAACGCTGCCATTGCAGAGCTGAACAATCAGTACCGCAACAAGCCGATGCCCACCGATGTGTTGAGCTTTCCTCTGGGAGAAAACGGCGTTTACGATGTGGATGAGAACAACGGCTGCAAGATGCTGGGGGATATCGTCATCAGCATGGAACGTGCTCAGGAGCAGGCAACACTCTACGGTCATCCGCTGCAGCGTGAGGTCGCTTTCCTGACCGTTCATTCCATGCTGCATCTGCTGGGCTACGACCATGAGAACGGTGGTCTGGAAGCCATGCGGATGCGCGAAAAGGAAGAGGCTGTGCTGACCCAGCTTGGCCTGCCCCGCACCGTCAGCTATACGGAATGATCAAAGATATCGGCAAAGGATAGGAGTTCTATTTTGAAAAACGCAGCACCCATGCAGCAGCATTACGATACCTCATCTGTGTTCGTGGCGGTCATCGGCCGCCCGAACGTGGGCAAATCCAGCCTGACCAATCGTCTGGTGGGGGAGAAGGTGGCCATTGTTACCTCCAAACCCCAGACGACCCGCACCCGCATCACCGGCGTTGTGACCCGCGGCCCTCTGCAGTATGTTTTGCTGGACACCCCGGGCGTGCATAAGGCCCACAATAAGCTTGGCAAGCGGATGGACAAGACGGCCAGCGATTCCATCGCGGATGTGGATGTCTCTATGATGCTGTTTGAGCCATACGGTGCCCTGAATGAGCCGGAAATGGTTCTGGTGGACGCTCTGCGCAGCAGCGGCGGCCCGGCTATTGCAGTCATCAACAAGACCGATCTTGTCAAGGAGCCTGCTGATCTGGAAGCCCGCAAGGCTGAGCTCAAGGAGCTGGGTGTGTTTGATGCCATTTACACCGTAAGCGTCCGGGCAGACGACCACTGTGAGGAACTGTTCGATGCCCTGAGCCGGTATGCTGTGGAGGGCCCACACTACTTTGACGATGATGCCTACACCGATATGCCGGAAAAGGAACTGGTGGCGGAGGTCATCCGTGAAAAGGCACTGCTGTATATGCGGGATGAGATCCCGCATGGCATTGCAGTCGTGGTGGAGCGCTTCAAGGAGCGCCCTGGTACAGATCTGGTGGATATCGACGTAAATATCTACTGCGAGCGCGAGAGCCATAAGGGCATGGTCATTGGCAAGGGCGGTGCGATGCTGAAAAAGATCGCCAGCTCTGCCCGTGCAGACTGTGAGGAATTTCTTGGCTGCCGGGTCAACCTGCAGTGCTGGGTCAAGGTCAAAGCAGATTGGCGGGACAATGAGTTTCTGTTGAACAACTTTGGCTTCAAACAGAACCCGAATAATCGTTGATTTTTCTCTTTGCATTGCCCGGGACACTGCTCGGGCAGGGAGAATATGCAGATGGATACGATCGTAACACCTGGGCTTGTGTTAAAAGAGACCCGGTACAAGGAATCTGACCGGATTCTGACCATTCTTACACCGGAGCTGGGGGTCATTTCGGCCTCAGCACAGAGCAGCCTGCGGCTGAAGAACAAATTATTCAGCGCCTGCGGGCTTTTTTGCTACTCTGAATTTGTGCTGCTGCCTGGCCGGAATATGTACACCATCCGGGAAGCGGAAGTGCGCAACGTATTTCACGGCATTTCCTCCACCATCGAGGGGATGAGCCTTGCCATGTATCTTGCCGAGATGGCAGCGGCGCTTTCTCCTACGGGGGAGGAAGCTGCCAAGGAACTGCGCCTGCTGCTGAACTGCCTGTATATGATCAGCGAGGGTAAAACCGACCTGCATGTGGTCAAGGCTGTGTTTGAGCTGCGCACCATGAGCGAGTGCGGCTTTCTGCCGCAGCTGGTCTGCTGTAAGATCTGTGAAAAATACGATGGCCCCGCGTTTTATCTTGACCTGCAGGAGGGCATTCTGCTCTGTGAGGACTGTGCGAAAAAGGCGGGCAAAACCTGCAATCTGGACATGGGTGCCTTGTATGCCCTGCGTCATATCTGCCTTGTAGAAGATAAGAAAATATTTGCATTCAAAATCTCGGTCGGCAGTCTGGCAAAGCTGTCTGCGGTGGCAGAGCGCTACGCTTTGACCCACCTGGACAAACCGCTGAAAAGTTACGACTTTTTGAAATCCGTTCTGCCTTGACCGGGATAAACAATTTTGATATAGGGAACAAACATGGAAACAAGCTATTTGAAAACTTTAGAGCTTGATAAGATCATTGCGCGTGCATCCGAGGGCTGCGTGTGCAAGGAAGCTAGAGAGCAGCTGCTGGCTCTGGAGCCTCAGTGCGACCCAGATGAAGTACGTTACGCGCTGGAACAGACCGATGCCATCAACAGTCTGCTCATCAAAAACGGGTCTCCGCGCTTTGGCGGGGTAGAGGGTGTCAGCTCTCTGGTAGCCCGTGCGGTCAAGGGCGGTGTGCTCTCCATGGGGGAACTGCTGATGGTGGCCGGCGCTCTGCGCAACTTTCAGAACCTGACCAGCTGGTATGGCTCCTCGGAACATGATGCCCTGCCTACAGATGATCTGTTCTACGCGCTGGCACCCCAGCCCGGGCTGGAGCAGCAGATCTCCAGCGCCATTCTGGCTCCGGATGCCATGGCAGACACGGCTTCCCACACCCTGAACGAGCTGCGCAAAAAGATCCGCGCTACGGAGAACAGCATCCGCGACCGGCTGGAAAGCATGGTCCGCAATATGGATACCTCCAAGTACTTGCAGGAGAGTGTGGTCTCCATTCGCAATGGACGGTATGTTGTGCCTGTTAAGAGCGAGTATCGCGGCGAGGTGAGCGGCATCATCCATGATGTCTCGTCCACCGGTGCCACCGTCTTTGTGGAGCCGCAGGCGGTCGTGGAAGCAAATGCACGCATTCTGCAGTACCGTGCACAGGAGGCGCAGGAGATCGAACGCATTCTGGTGGCATTTACGGCACAGGTAGCCGCCATTGAGCCTCAGTTCCAGTACAGCTACAAGGCAATGCTGGAAATTGATGTGCTGTTGGCAAAGGCTCGTCTGGCTCTGGATATGAAGGCATTCAAGCCCTCTGTCCGCACCGACAGCTCCTTTTCGCTCATCCGAGCGCGTCATCCGCTCATCGACCCCAAAAAGTGTGTCCCTGTGGACATTGCGTTGGGCAAAGAGTACGATTCGCTCATCATCACCGGCCCGAACACCGGTGGTAAAACCGTCACCCTGAAAACGGCGGGTCTGCTGTGTGCAATGGCACAATGCGGCTTCCTGATCCCTGCCGATGAGCGCAGTGAGATCTGCGTGTTCGATGAATTTCTTGTGGACATCGGTGATGAGCAGAGCATCGAACAGAGCCTTTCTACTTTCTCCGGCCACATGAAGAAGATCACCGGTATTCTGGAACTTGCCATGCCGCACACGCTGGTGTTATTGGATGAGCTTGGCGCGGGCACTGACCCTGCCGAAGGTGCAGCGCTGGCCGTGGCCATCATCGAGGAACTACGCCGCCGCGGTGTGCTGCTGATGGCAACCACTCACTACGCCGAGCTGAAGGTGTTTGCGCTGGAAACCAAGGGTGTAGTCAATGCCAGCTGCGAGTTTGATCTGGAGACACTGCGCCCGACTTACAAGCTGAGCGTAGGTGTGCCCGGTAAGTCCAACGCCTTCCTCATCAGTGAGAAACTGGGCATCCCGGAGCGTGTCATTGAGGCAGCCCAACAGCATTTGTCTGCCGAGGATAAGCGTCTGGATGCAGTTTTGGGCCAGCTGGACGACCTGAAGCTGCAGCTGAAAGAGAGCCAGGACGAGGTTGAGGAGCTGAAGAATGAGGCTTCTCACCAGCTGGAGGCCGCTCAGAAAAAGCGGGATGAATTGATCCAGCAGGGCGAAAACGAGTTGGAAGCTGCCCGTGCCAAGGCACGTGCGCTGGCACAGCAGGTGGAAAGCAAGGCGTATGCACTGACCGATGAGCTGCGCCAGCTGCAGAAGGACGAACGCCTGAGCACCCAGCAGAAAGCCCAGCGTGCCCGCGAGATTGCAAAGAAAGAGTCTGAAAAGCTCTTTATCGGCACTGAGGTGGTGCATAACCCTGTCAAGGAGTTTGTCCCACTGAAAGAAGTCAAGGTAGGGCAGGAGGTCTGCATTGCAGAGCTCAACCAGCTGGCCACCGTGCTGGCACTGCCGGATAAAAATGGCGATGTTCTGGTGCGTGCCGGCATCATCAAGACCAAGATCCCGCTCAAGGGCCTGAAGCAGCCGGATAAGCTCATCAAAGAGCCTCAGCCCAAAACCAAGGCACAGCAGCGCTATTCCCGCCTGACAGGCGATGCAAACCGGCCCAACGGCAGGGTAGAGCGTGTGCAGCGTTCGGCCAAAATGGAGCTGAATCTGCTGGGTCTGACTGTGGATGAAGCTCTGCCTGAGGTGGATGCTTATATCGATCGCGCCATTCTGAACGGGCAGACAGTGGTGTATCTGATCCATGGCAACGGTACCGGTGCTCTGCGCACTGCGATCCACAAACATCTGCGCGGAAACCGGATGGTAAAAAGCTTTCGGCTGGGCCGTTATGGTGAGGGCGAGAGCGGTGTGACCGTGGTTGAATTGAAGTAAAAACATACCGGGAGTTTCCCGGCAGCGCCCGTCCGGAAGATCATTCTTTGGGCGGGCGTTTCTTATAAAACGGCAGGGAAGTCATCATGGCAAAACATTCGGTACAGCGCAAAAGAAAGAAAAGGGGCAATGGCTTTTCCTTTGGCAGCGCAGTGGTTCTGGTTCTCTGTTTTATTGGTGTCAGTTTTGGGCTGTATCTGTGGCAGGCGGCTTTCTCCATTGGACAGCCAACACCGACCGTGGACGATGATGATTTTCGTCCGACCATCGGTGAGCCGCCGTACCGTATTGTGATCGATGCAGGACATGGCGGCTCAGATCCGGGTGCAAGGGGAGTGGTGCAGGAAAGCGAGATGACCGCTGCCACAGCGGAGGCTTTGAATGCCTGGCTGGAGCGTGACCCCAATTATATCCCACTGACCACCCGGGAAAGCTACGGCAGCACCGCAAAACCCGCTGAGCGCGCCGCTGCTGCCAATGCACAGGACCCGGATCTGTTGCTGTCTGTCCACGGCAATTCAGCACCCGAAGGCTCCAGCGCAGTCGGGTTTGAATGTTATCCGGCTGTTCCGGGACGAGCATACCATCAGGAGAGTTATTATTTTGCAAAGCAGCTTGCCGGGGCTATGCAGGCGGCAGGGGCCAGCCTACGGGGACGCGGGGGAATCCGATATATCTATTACCAAGGGGAAGCAAAACAGTTGGTGGAGAGCAGCCACAAGGAAGTGCGGGTAGAGCGCAGCTTTACGATTCTGGAAGATGTAAATTGTCCAGCAGTGCTGGCGGAGCAGTGTTTTGTGACCAGCGATACGGACGTAGCCCAGTTCGGCAGTGAGGACGGATGTAAGCGGACGGCGCGTGCATATTATGAAGCAATCTGCGCATACTTTGAAACCACACCATTGCCGGAAGAGTGATGGGTACATATTTTCTATAACAACAGTTAATCGGTCAGACCCTCTGAGATCTCAGAACCAGCAGCGGGAAGAGAGAGGAGGGTCTGATTTTTCGATTATTGCCTTTTCGTATAATGCAGGTTATGCGAAACATTGGGGAGTGAAAAAGCCCTCTTTTCTGGTTTTAGGCGTTTTTAAGGCCGCCTCGGCTCAATCTGAGCTCTGGCGGCCTGTTTTACAATAACTGTGTATTTTGCGTTTTTTTACATACGTTTTTTCTGTTTATTGATCTGTTACAGCATCCGGTTCATTACAACGACCGTATAGTCCTGCGTGTGATTTCTCAATCCGGTATCTGTGAACTGATTCTTTTTCCAGAACGATTCACTTTGCTTGTTGCCATCCACATAACCCAGCCGGATATACTCGTAACCCAGACTGTGCAAATACACACACAGCTCTGTGATGATCCTGCTTCCAATGCCATGTCCCTGTACAGAACGTTCCATCATAAAGAATCCGATAAAGCAGCTTTGTTCCGTTGGATAATGGTCAATAAAGTCCATCACAGCCACAAGCTGCTCGGCATCATCAAAATATCCGAGATAATACTTATCCTGAGGTTCGTCCATTTTGCGCTGCGGCAAGGCACACATATCATCCCGAATGCTTTCCGAAGTTACAAATGGCGGACAATGTTCATAAAACTGCTCGTTTTTCTCACAAAGTCTTAAAATTAACGGAATATCGCGTTCTGTCAATATCCGCACATGATAGCTCTTAGAGAAGTTGATATAGTTCATACAGTTTCCTTATCCCCGGTCATAGAAGAGATATCCACCCGGATGCCATCATTGGCAGCACCCTCAAAAGCTTCCATCGGGCTGGCAGCTTCTTCAACATCCATCGAATCGGCGTTATTTTTCCCTCTGTTCTCCCCTGCTGCCCGTTTTGTTGTATCCAAGCGTGCTTTTTCGGGTGTGACCGTGCCCAGCGGGTTCTGCTCAATGGCGGCACGCACCTGAAATTCTTGCAGATGCGTATAAATTTGCGTTGTACCCACGCTGCTGTGACCCAGCAGCTGCTTGAGGGTCAAAATATCCACATTGCCGGTCTGATACATCAGCGTTGCCGCAGTGTGACGCAGCTTATGGGTGGAAAAGCCCTTGAGCCCGGCCGCTTTCATGGCACCGGTGACGAGCTGCTCCACCCTGCGGTTGGAAATGCGCTCCTTCCGGCGGCGCGTCACAAACACAGCCTTTTCCTTTGGATTCAGGCCCTCCATCGTGTTGCGTTTGGCCAGGTAGAGCTGCAGGGCTTCGACGCAGGCCTCATTCAGATAGACCATCCGTTCCTTGTGGCCCTTGCCAAAGAGCCTGATCTGCCGCTGTTCCAGGTCGATATCGCCCAGATCCATGCCCACCAACTCAGAAAGCCGCATTCCGCAGTTCAGGAACAGAACCACCATGCAGTAATCCCGCTCCGGAAAATCGCTCTGATATTGCGTGCTCTCCAGCAGATCCATGGACTGTTCCGCTGTCAGATATTTGGGCAGGACTTTATCCTGCTTGGGCGGCTTGATGGAGGCAGTCGGGTTCTCTGTCAGCTTATTGACCTGATTGACCAAGTAATCATAAAAGCCGTGCAGGCTGGCCAGCCGCCGGGCGGTCGAGGATTTCTTGTTGCCGCATTCGCGGTTCAGGAAATAGAGATATTCATAGATGTCCTCTTTGCTCACACTGCCCCAGAAGGCTGTGTCCAGACCCTTGGGGTCAATATCCTTGATCTCCGTATCTGCCGGAACCAGCCCGCGGCGGCGTTTCATAAAACGGGAAAAACCGCGCAGATCGCAGTAATAACTGAAGGCCGTGTTGGCGCTTTTGCCCGCGATCACCTCCAGGTACCGCACATATTCCACAATATCCGGCGAAGCATCATCAAACGGTGGGTGCTTGCCCGGATTTTTTTCATCAAGATAGATCGACATAGTTTCTCCGTAAATTTGTTACAACCGGTCTGATTTCAATGCATGGATCGCATCCGAGATATAAGCCGCACCTATCAGCTTCATGCCCGGATAATCTGCCGGATTCAGGTGGGCAAGGCTGTGTTTTGGCACCACAGCCCGCTCAAAGCCGATGCGCTCGGCTTCCCGCAGGCGTTGTTCAAGGTTGGGCACACTGCGCACCTCACCGCCCAGACCCACTTCTCCAATGGCAATGAGTTTATCGCTCACGGGGCAGTCCAGCAGAGACGACACCATACACAGGCAGACCGCCAGATCGCAGGCAGTATCCCGCAGGGCAATGCCGCCCACTATGTTGATATAGACATCCAGATTGCCAAAGAAATACCCTGCCCGCTTTTCCAGAACGGCAATGAGCAGATTCATGCGGTTATAATCATAGCCGCTGCAGGCACGGCGCGGTGCCGGGAAATTCGTTTTGGTGGCAAGGGCCTGGATCTCGCTTAGAATGGGGCGGCTGCCCTCCATCGTACAGGCGACGCAGTTGCCGGAAACCCCCAGCGGACGGCCTTCCAAAAGCATCTGGGAAGGGTTTTCGATTTCCTCCAGCCCCTGCCCTGTCATATCAAACATGCCCAGTTCATTGGTGGAGCCATAGCGGTTCTTGGCAGCCCGCAGAATGCGATAAGGCAGCATTTTGTCGCCCTCAAAGTAGAGCACAGTATCCACGATGTGCTCCATGACCTTGGGGCCTGCAATGGCTCCGTCTTTGTTGACATGGCCCACAATGAACATGGGGATCTCCTGCTTTTTGGCTACCGCCAGCAGACGGGCGGCGCTCTCCTTGACCTGACTGACCGTACCGGCCGAGGAAGAAAGATCCATACAGCGCATCGTCTGGATAGAGTCGATGACTACAAGCTCCGGCTTTTCCTTTTCAATCAGGCCGCAGATCTCGTCCACATCGTTCTCCGCAGCAAGATAGATGTTCTCCTGCGGCACTTTCAACCGTGCAGCACGCAGTTTGACCTGACGGACAGATTCCTCACCCGTGATATACAGAACAGAATGCTGGTTGGAGATGGCACCGCAGAGCTGCAAAAGCATCGTGGATTTGCCAACACCCGGTTCTCCGCTGAGCAGAACCACGCCGCCCAGCACAATGCCGCCGCCCAGCACCCGGTCAAGCTCCGATATGCCGGTCAGGATGCGGCTTTTCTCTTCCGTAGTGCTGATATCAGCCAACCGCCGGGCCGTCAGCGAAGTAACCCCCTCCTGCCGGGCAGGTGCTGCCGCTTTGCTGCCGGAAAGCCCTGCCTTGGGCGCTTCCGCAACAACATCCTCATTCATGGTATTCCAGCTGCCGCAGCTGGGGCAGCGGCCCATCCAGCGCGGGCTGGTTTCACCGCAGTTGGAGCAGACGTAAACAGTTTTGAGCTTTGGTTCCTTCATGGTGCACTCCCTGCAAAAACGCCGCTGGAAAAGCGGCGCTCAATTTCATTGTTCTGTTTTAGTTTACCACATTCTGTTGTCTGCCGCAACTGCTCCCTTACTTTACCTCAACAACGGTGATATTTTGGGCTGTCACACTGCTCTTGCTCAACACAATGTCACGGATCTGCGCTACCTGTGCGGCCGTTAAGGCATCGCCCGAGGTCATAACAGTCAGATCGGCCCGTCCTGACTGCAGAAAGCAGAGACAATCCGCAAACCCCTTGGCCTTGACCAGTGTCTCAATCTCGTTTTCCGCGTTGAGATCCGCAAGGTTTCCGGTCAGCTGGCTGGTATACTCCTTCTTTTCTTCCGTGGAGAGAGAAGCGGATTTCAGCGCTTTCTGAATGCTGTCCATGGCTTCATCGTGGGCTTTGGTCCGCTTGAGCCGCGCTTCCTCAAAGAACTTGGAGCCGCTGTTGTTTGCAACGCTCACAAGCTGAGCTTCGCCATAATTCTTGTTGGCACTGGAAACCGCTTCGGCTTCGGTCATCAGTTCATCCGTAACGGGAACGGTCTCCTGACTGACGGCAGAAACGTTGACTGCATCCTCTTCCAGCGTCACGCCGGTGCGGGCATACTGCCAGTTCAGGTAAACGGCAATGACCAGTGCCGCTGCCAGAGTAATGGCTGTTGCTTTGCGGGTATTCTTCGAGATAGCTCTCATAGCTGTTTCCTCCTTATATTACATGGTGCGTTATCCTTTGCGCTGTTCTACACAAATTCGATTGGCCGAAAGATCCAGCAGTGCCCGGACAAGCTCTGTGATACGAGCGGCGACCCGGACATCTCCCCCGCCATCACAGACAACAGCCACACCGCAGACAGCAGGCAGATAGGTCGTCTCTTCCAGGGCGGAGCCATCCTCCAGCAGAACATGGGTCTCCTGGTTCTGCATCTGGCCGGACTGCGTATCCACAGCATAGATCGTTTCTTCCCCACTTTCCAGTGTCACCATCACAACGGTCTTTCCTGCCCCATCGAGCTGTTCGATCAGCTCTGTCAGCTGTGTTTCCAATTGCTCCCGGTAGGCAGTTTCTGAAACAGCAGCAGAACTGCCCGCACTTGCTGCGGGTTTTGCGGGGGTCGAGAATAATTCTGAGAATAAGATCAGCAGCATTGCCGCCACACCCAGAATGATCGCGAGCTGGGTGCGGCTTTGCTTCTGGAGCAAACCGGCAAAGAGGCTCTGTTCCCTGCTCTTCATCCGGAAAGGTCCCCCTCCTTTGCTTCCTGTCCGCTGCTGCGGGCATCCAGTTCAGCCTGAATGGCATCTTCCAGCGTGCCCATGGATGCGGGCGAAAGATCCGGCACAGAAAAGGACTGAACTTCTGTCCGGAGCTGAGGGATGACCTGTAAAAGCACCACTAAAATATATAGTCCAGCCACGGCTTTTATGCACCGTCGGGCCCAGCTGTTTCCTGTGAGCCGGGCCAGCAGCTCTGCGCAGATACAGGCAGTGCAAAAGACCACAGCTGCGCTTTTCAATGTCTGCATCAAACGCCTCCCAGCATAAAAAGAAGTGCGGTTCCTGTTACGGCCAGCCCGAAAAAGAGTGCGATACAAGCCATCATACACCGGACAGCGGAAGCAAAACAGGTAAGCAGTGCCTGTCCACGGTTGTTTCCGGTCAGGCTGCACAGCGTCCCGCAGAGAACGATACATCCCAGATGTGCAAGCATCCCGAGATACAGTGGCAGAAACTCAGCCAATAAAATCAGGATAGCGGCCATTCCAAGGCCGCTTTTGAGCAATTGGATGCCTGCCAGAACAGCCTCGGAAGCATCGCTCAAACTCTGCCCCACAATGGGAATGGTGCCGGTGAGAAACTGTCCTGTGCGCAGCGCCGTTCGGTCGAGCTGTGCGGCAGAGATGCGCTGGAATCCCAACAGTGCAGCCAGCAGCTTTCCAGTAAGGGAAAGTCCCTTTTGCAGCAGTGTCCCTGCCGCTTTGCACAGGTTCCCCAGGCAGCTCTGTTCCGTGATACAGCAAGCCATGCTCATTGCAAGGAAGCATTCCAGAATGGGCGGTACAAAGGCCGTCAGGGCCTGTGCCAGCAGACAAAGCAATGTCAGAAAAAAGCCGCTTGCGGCGGCCCCGGCACTTGTCTCACCGCCCATGATCAGAACCCCGGCATAGACAGGAAGAAAACCGGAGAGAAAGCGGTTCCAGCTTTCGATCTGCGCGCACAGCTGCCGGGCAATTTCAAGCAATGGTTCCCACAGGAGGATCCCGCACCCACCGGCGCAGACAAGATCACACCAGCTGTGATCACCTTCCTCCCCCAGAAACAGACTGACTATGGCAGACAGGAGCAGAAACAACAGCAGTGCGGCATAACCGCGGATGCTTTCCCGCAGTGTCTGGAACAGAGACGAAGTGCAAAAACTTTGCAGAACGCTCCACGGGTCTTCTGCTACCTGCAAAGCATCCACAGGGCTTTGGTCAAGATAAGGCTGCCAGAGCTCTGCTCCCGGCAGCTGTGTGTGCAAACCGGCACTCTCTGCAGCAAAAGCTGTCGGGGCGCACAGGCAGAGGATTGTTTCCACCAGCAGAAAAGCCCACCACTTCCAGTTCTTCATCTTGCAATGCTCCCAATCGTCTGCAGGATCTCTTCCAGCAAGGGCCACGCCGCCGCCAGTACAAGACACCGACCTGCCAGCCCAACACACCACCCTAAAGATTCTGCCCCGGCTTCCTCACATAGGGTGCGGGTATAATCTGTCAGCAGAACGATAGCCGCACTCCGTACAAGGCAGGAAAAAGCCCCGCTGTCAGCTTGTCCGGCCAGGCGTGCTATGCCGGAAAGTACTGTCCGGATGCTTGTCCCTGCCCGCACCAGCAGCACCAGCGCTGCCCCAAGGGAGAGCAGGAGTGCATAGGCGGGGGCCTGCTTTTCCAGAACTGCATAGAGCAGTGCCGCGAGCAGCGCAATGCCGAACACAGCCACGGCTGCACTCATAGTGCAAACAGCGACTTGATGGTAACGAACAGCACACTGATCTGTTTGACCAGGATGGACAGCACGACCACCAGACCGGCCAATGTCGTCATCATTGCCTGATCCTCCCGCCCGGAGCGGATCAGCAGTTGGTTCAGCACGGCAACAATGATGCCAATGGCCGCAATTTTGAAGATAAGGTCAATCTCCATCCGCGTCCTCTCCTTTTGAGCTGATTCATCCCAGCAGAATGGCAGCTGCAAGCCCGGCGGCCAGGCCCAGCTTGTGCGAAAGCATCGACTGCGTTCGGGCCGCAGCTTCACTTTCCTGCAAAGCGGCCTGAAACTGTGCCTGATACAATTCAAGCCGTCTGCACTCCTGCTCCGCTTCCAACCGCCCCAGGCCTGAAAAACATTCTGAAAAGCGGGTGCGTTCTTCTAAGGTCAGGGAGGGAAAGGGCTCCAGCGTTTGTAACGAAACCGTTTCTGGTGGAAGCTGCCCATCCTGTATCAACTTCCGGCAGAGAAGACTCAGGTCACTGCGGCGGAAGCTGATTTCCTGATGCAGCGTTTCCAGCAGATCCAGCGTTTTGCGCAGGGCTTCCAGATGCGCCTGCGCCTGCTGATGAAAGCTGTCGCCTGCGCACCAGCCGCAGACGACAAAACAGCAGACACTCAACCAGCGCAGAGGGCTCATAGAAACCGCACCTCCCCGATGCAGCCGGGTGCTTGTCTACCGGTCAGCCAGACGAGCACCCGCACCGCGCCGCGCTCCATCAGATATTTTACCTGTGGGCGCATGGTCGCCTCTTCGGGTGTGGCAGCATGAAGGGTGGCGATAAAATCCACCCCGCTGAACAGGCCCTGCTCCAGCGCTGTGACCTCATCCAGACCTCCCAGCTCATCCAGCAGGATCACCTGTGGCGAAAGGGTGCGCAATGCCATCTGCACTGCTTGTCCCTTGGGGAGCCCGGCAAGAACATCCAGCGCCTCGCCGTGTGTATTCCCGGCAAAGAGCTCCCGCCGTTCATCAATGACCGAAAGGATCTTATTCTGCCGGACGAGCTCCCGGGCAATACTTCGCAGTAATGTGGTCTTGCCGCTGCCCGGCTCTCCAACAAGAAGCATCCCGATGAAATGCCCACGCAATGCTGCGGTCAGTTCCTGTGGAAGCGGAACGATCTTTTCCCGGGCAATGCGCAGGTTGACAGAGGTAAGCTCCTGCAGAACCGTGCCCTGTTCCGGGTTTTGCAAAAAACGCCCGCCAAGCCCTGCCCGACAGCCATTTTCCAGTGTAACATAGCCCTGTGCAATCTCTGTCTGATGGGTATGGACTGAACCGCCGCAGAGGGTGAACAGGATCTCTTCCATCTGCAACGGGGTCAGCTGCATCGTTTGCAGTGCGTTCAGTTCAGGTGCCAGCTGTGTCGGTGTGCAGCTGCACCCCTGCACCGTAAACTGTGGAGCACAGCCCAGCCGGAGGCGCAGCTCATGTACAGTCTCTGCGTCTTCTGATGGGAGCTGCCCCAGCGGCCTTGCCAGCCATTGGGGCAGTGTCTGCACCACCTGATAATACTCGTCCATCTTCTGTTCTCCTTCCGTGTCCTTTGCCATCAGTTTATGCACCGGCCCGGAGGTTAGAACCCACAGGACACAGAAAAGCCCGCACAGCATCCAAACTGTACGGGCTTTTTAGAACAGGTTTTCTGATTATTGCTGGGGCGTATCCTCTGCGATCATAGCAAGGAACTCTGCTTCGGTCAGCACAGGCACACCAAGTGCCTGTGCTTTGGTCAGCTTGGAACCTGCGGCAGCACCAGCCACCACATACGCTGTTTTTTTGGAAACAGAACCGCTTGCTTTTCCGCCATTCTTTACGATAAGTGCCTCGGCTTCGCTGCGGGAGAGTGTTTCCAGCGTTCCGGTCACAACCAGCGTTTTCCCGGCGAGCTTATCGCCCTTGGGCTCACCCTTCCATTGCATGTTCACACCGGCATCTGCCAGACGGTGCACCAGATCGGTAGTGCCATCCTTGGCAAAGAATTCAGTCACGCTCTGGGCCATCACACCGCCAAAACCATCGATCTCGCCGATCTGCTCCTCGGTTGCTTCCCGGATGGCCTGCAGAGAGCCAAAATGCTCTGCCAGCAATGCGGCGGCTTTATCGCCGATGTTGCGGATTCCAAACGCAAACATCAGCTTATCCAGATTGTTCTGCTTGGAAGCTTCGATCGCCTGCAGCAGATTGTTTGCACTCTTTTCCTTGAACTTTTCCAGCGTGAGCAGCTGCTCTATTGTCAAGTCATAGAGATCTGCCGCAGAGTGTACCAGCCCTTTATCCACCAGCTGCGTGGCGACCATGGTGCCCAGACCGTCGATGTCCATTGCATCCCGGGATGCAAAGTGGATGATGTTGCGGAGTGCCTGTGCAGGACATTCCGGGTTGACACAGCGCAAAGCGGCTTCATCTTCCAGGTGCACTGCCGGGGCACCGCAGGAGGGGCAAAATTCCGGCATCTGGTAAGGCTGAGCATCCGGTTCGTGGCGGGTCACACCGATGACCTCCGGGATGATATCACCCGCCTTGCGCACCTGAATGGTATCTCCGATACACAGACCCAGTTGACGGATAAAATCTTCATTATGAAGGGTGGCACGGGAAACCGTGGTACCTGCCAGAAACACCGGGTCAAAGCAGGCGGTGGGAGTCAGAACGCCGGTGCGTCCCACGCCGACTTCAATACTGCGCAATGTGGTCTCCTTGACCTCGGGCGGATACTTGAACGCAATGGCCCAGCGCGGGAATTTGTTGGTGGATCCCAGCAGTTCCCGCTGTGCAAAGTTGTTCACCTTGATCACAGCACCGTCCATATCAAAATCCAGTGCGGCACGGTTCTGGCCGATCTGCTCGATCTCTGCAATGGCATCCTCGATATCGTGCACGATATGATAACGCGGGGAGACCGGCAGGCCCAGACTCTTGAGGTAGTCGAGGCTTTCGGCATGGCTGGTCAGCTCCCTGCCCCGCACCTGCTGGACGTTGAATACGAAGATGGACAACCCCCGGCTGCCGGTGATCTTAGAATCCTTCTGACGCAGAGACCCTGCGGCAGCATTGCGCGGATTTTTGAACGGTGCCGCACCCTGTAATTCCTGTTCCGCACAAAGGTGCTGGAAGGCATCGTGCGGCATGTAGACCTCGCCGCGCACTTCCAGATATTCCGGGGCATTTTTCAAAGTCTTTGGAATACGCTTGATGGCCTTGACATTGGCTGTCACATCTTCACCCACCACGCCGTCACCGCGGGTGGAAGCACGCACAAGCACACCGTTCTCATATTCCAGGCTGCAGGAAAGGCCGTCGATCTTGATCTCGACGACATATTCCGGCTCGATCCCGGCTTCCCGCACCCGGCGGTCAAAATCGCGCAGTTCGTCGTAGGAAAACGCATCCAGCAGGCTTTCCATCTTTACAGCATGCGTCACCTTGGCAAAGCGCCCGCTGGGGGTACCGCCCACTTTCTGGGTCGGGGAATTCGCAGTGACCAGCTGCGGGAATTCTGCTTCCAGTGCTTTCAGCTCCCGGGTCAAAGCGTCATATTCAAAATCCTCCAGCTCCGGGGCATCCTGATCATAGTATAAACGGTTGTTCCTTTCAATGACCACGCGCAGCTCTTCCGCGCGTTTGCGTGCCTGTTCCAGTTCCACGTTCATTTACTCTCCTTTTCCCAATACCAATACAGTAATTATACCATATTTCAAAAACAAAATACAGCAAAAAGTGCTGCCGGTGACTCGGGAGTGAACGTGCCGAAACCTGACAAGGCAGTCGCTTTATTTTGCCCAGGTGGGTTCCTCCGTGCCATCATAATCGAACAGGCCGTCATTTTTCTCTTCCATGGCCTTGATCATGTGGTAGGTGTACTCGTTATACGGCGTGGGAATCCCAAGCTCCTTTCCCATCCGCATCAGCGCTCCCGAGAACATATCGATCTCTGTGTGCCGTCCGGCATCCAGATCCTGCAGAGTGGAATAACGGGCTGTGGCAGGAACAGCGCATCCGTGGCTGACGGCATCTGCAATGCGCAGATCAATGCCCCGTGCAATTGCAATGGCTTCCAGTTCCCGGCGCAGGCCATCGCTGATGGCTTTCATGTGGACGCTGTCCCGGTAACAGCCTACACCGGCCCCCAGAATCGCCTGCGGCAGATTGTTGCAGACGTTCAGCCGGAACTTGCTCCACATCTCTTCCTGAATGTGCTCCGTAACCCGGAAGTTGACCCCGGAATCCGTGAACAGTTCCCGCACTGCCTTGACACGTTCACTCTCAAACGGTGCAAATCGCTCGCCATAGATCACGCCAAGTGTTGCATCCGGGTCAAAATGGTAACCGTCTGCTTCCTTATGTGCTGCAACTTTGATGAAGGAATACAGCAGATGCTCTGCACCCACCTGTGCGGCGATCAGCTCTTCGCTGTCCACACCGTTCATCAGACTCATCACAACGGTATTGCTGCCGACAGCGGTCTTGATGCTTTCCAGAGCTCCGGGCAGTGAGCCATATTTCAGTGCAACGACCAACAGGTCTACGCCCTGCGCTTCCTGCGGGGTCCAGACCTCCGGGCGGTAAACTGCTCCATTGATGGCGCAGCCGCTTTCTTTCAGCCGCCGGGCACGGTCGCCTTCCGCTATCACACCCAGACGGATATTATCCTTTTTAGAAAGCCCCCAGATGATGTAAGAGCCCACCGCTCCAGCGCCCAAAATGGCAACAGATTGTATTTTCATGTTAGATTCCCCCTCTTTGATTTGTCCGATTCTATTGTAGCACGAATTCGATTTGCTGGGAAGAGAAATGAAAATGCGAAGCCACTTTTGCACATAGATTTTACAGCAACCTGATTGCAAAGGATTCAAAAGTATCCTACAATAATAAATACATTATTTTGCAAGGAGAGGGTATAAGGCCATGACATATAAAGAAATCAGACACAATGAAGAAGTCAATGAACTGCTGAAAAAAGGGAACCAGAATCTGGGCTTGTTGGGGTATACCGATCACTCTCAGGCCCATTGTACCCGGGTAGCAGAAACTGCAGCACACATCCTGAAAAAATTCGGCTACACGGAGCACGATATTGAGCTTGCCAGGATCGCAGGCTACATGCACGACATCGGCAACGCCATCAACCGTAACCGGCACGCCGAATACGGTGGGCTTCTGGCCAATGAGATCCTCAAACAGTACGATTTAAGCATCCCGGACCGCATCACGATCGTGTCGGCAATTTCCAACCATGACGAATCCACCGGCGGAGCCGTAGATCCAATTTCAGCGGCGCTCATCATCGGTGATAAGACCGATGTGCGCCGTAGCCGTGTGCGCGAAAAGCCGAAAGCAGCCTTCGACATTCATGACCGCGTCAATTATGCGGTAACAGATCAGACATTGAAGATCAACACCGAGAAAAAAGTCATTTCGCTGAACCTGCAGATTGATACCGATATTTGCAGCATGTACGAATACTTCGAGATTTTTCTGCAGCGGATGCTGATGTGCCGCGGGGCAGCGGATATGCTGGGCGCAACCTTCAAATTGACCGCAAACGGTGCCAAAGTGCTTTAAAGCAGAACAAAAAGCCCCCGGAGAACTTTTTGCGGTTCTCCGAGGGCTGATTTTACGCGTTATAGAACGTAGATGCGTCTGTTATTTTTAAATAGAAATGGTGTTGCAAAGATTCTTTTGTACGGAAAATCCATCGCATCATCGCCTGTTCATCTCCGCTCGTGTACAATTGATGCACAATCATCGAACTTCATTTTACGTTCCTGTGCGTTTCTTTAATTCTATGTCGCAATCGTCCATCTTCCGAAAAAAATGTTGATTTTCCACCGCCACATCAAAACTACATTTTGAATCTTTCATCCTCAGCCCATCGCTCCCATGGACTATTCGCACGCAAAAAAGAAAATACCCTGTAAAGACCGCCCGAAGGCAGCCTACAGGGTATTCTCCCATGAGCCCTACGTCATCCGCCAGAATATCATCCCAACAGGAACTCAACTTCAGGCTCCATTTTGATTACTTCCTGGCGTTGTTCTCCGCCCTCAGCCGTGCAAACAGTTCGTCTGCCTCGATGGCCTCCTTGGTGAAGGAGTTGTTCTTCCACCAGTTGATAATAGCCACCACAACGGTGATAAGGGTGCTGACCAGTTGCTGGAGCTGCTCGTTGTCGATGGGCAGCGGGCTCTTGTTGAACGAAGCCAGCAGACTGTTCAGCAGTGCCACGATCAGGCAGATGGTTCTCGCCCAGGTTGCAGCACTTGCATTGGTGTATTTCTCCATTTTGAAGTCCTCCTGTTCAGGCTGTGTGATCTTCCCTCAGCGGCAGTGCCTCCATCCGCTCGTATAGGTTCGTGCCGGTGCCGTTGCCATTCAGCTCGTGGTACGCCTCGTATACAAGCCCCACGTTGGTCAGCCCTTCCGAGTCAACGTACCCTTGCTGGATGTAGTACCGGCAGCTCTGATAGAGTCTGTCGTGGAGCAGAGCCTTCACCGCTTTTTTCAGTGCCTTCTGCTCCTGGATGGTGGCGTAGAACGCCTTCCCCGCCCATCCCAGTGCCGCCGCGATGATCAGAGAGACCACCTCGTTGAAATGGGTCACGATAAAGCTTTCCGTGGGGTTCACGCTCCCTTCACGCTTGTCAGACCCGCTTTTGCAATGATACTCGGGTAATCCTTGTAGACATGGTTCATGTCCACCACGCTGCTCACACCAGCTACCTTGCCCTTGGAGCTGTACTGCCACATACCGTGCTTGCGGGTCGGCCGCTTGTTCCGGTAGTCCGCCAGCCATAGGTCAAAGTCGTTCAGCTGCCACATGTTCAGGTTGTAGTCGGCAAAGTTCGAGTAGGTGTACAGGATCGCGTACAGCCCCCACTTTTCGATCTCCCTGAGCTCCATTTTGACAAGTTTCGTCAACTCGGCTGCGGGCAGACTTTTCAGACGGGGGTCCTCCACGTCCATAGCAATGGGCAGCTCAAAGCTCTTTCCTTCCAGGCATGTCTTGAGCAGGTTCAGCTCCTTCTTTGCCATGCCTTCCGTTACAGCAACGGTGTAAGCATATACGCCAACTGGCAAACCCACAGATTTGGCCCCGGCATAGTTCGCTTCAAAGCACGGATCGACGTAGAGCTGCCCGCTCTTGGTGGAAACTGCACGAATCATCACGCCCCCTATTTTTCCGCTGGCCTTGACTTTTTTCCAGTCAATGGTCCCCTGCCAGCGGGAAACGTCGATGACATCAAGCATTGCCCTGCTCCTTCAATTTCTCGGCCAGCTGGGTACACAGCTTCTCGTACTCCTCTTCGGTCAGGCGGTCGTTAGCAAAGAAGATATCCAGCTTCCGCTGCATCCCGTTGGTCTTGCCGCGTTCGATCAGGCGTGCACAGGTGTTGTAGAGTTCCATTTTGAATCCTTTCTGCTCACGTTCTGCATGAGCCATCTTAATGTAAAAATCGCTCATCAGCATTCCTTTTCAGTGGGCCAATAAGCGAAACGATACAAATGGGCTGACCCGACTCTTATGTCTCCGGCGTAACCCCCAGCTCCAGCATGGTCAACCGGTACTCCTGATCCACCACCAGGCTGTCGGTGTCGGTTTGGGCGCTTTGCAGGGCGGCCAGTGTTTCGGGCAGGGTGTCCACGGCTTTCTGCTTTGCCGCTGCCTTTTGCTGCGCCGCTTCCTGTGCAGCCAGTTCTTCGGCGGTCGGCGGCTGGGGCACTTCCCCGTATTCGTACACCTCGTACTCCGCCCCGCATAGCCGGATGCCCCAGTAAGCTTCCCCTGGCTGTGCATTTTGGTTGTGTGCATTCACCGCAGCCTCGATTGCGCTGTAATCTGCCGGGGTGCCGTCGGTCTCGGTCGTCGTTGTGTACCCGGGGCGGATCATTGTTTCTTCCATTTTGAAATCTCCTTTCCGGGCGCTCAGTTAATATAGTTATATTCGAACCATAAGAACCCAGTAACCGTTGTCACTAGCGTATTCAGTGGCAGCACGATGCAGGGGCGCAGACCGTATGAGTCCTCTCTGTAGCGGCCTACACTGGAAAAACTTCCATCCGCATAAAACGTGTACATATAGTTGCCGTTGTGAGTTCGCTTGGAGCGTGTCCAGTATTCAGTGTCTGCTTTTCGCTTGTCGGTGGCAGCAGTTGTGTAGTCGAAGTAGTCCAGCTTTGCACCCTCCTGCGCCATCAGGCCATCTACACCCTGCCAGGTGTAAACACCCATCTCGACCGCAGAAAGCAGAAAGCACTTTCTCGAAAGGCCGTTCGAGCCGGAGGAAACATTGGCCGAGTTGTAATCCGCCTGTTTTACGTAGGGCAGATGCACAGTCATCAGGCGGTTTGCTACACTTGGTGTGATATTTCCGCCCGGGTAGTTGACACACCAGTTGTCCAGTGCCCACCCTTCGTAACCGTAGATGTAGTTACTGCTATCGATCGCTGTCGAGCCTGCAATGCTCGACCTCCAGAGCCATGCGCCGTTGGCCGTGCTGTCGTACAACCCGCCGCCTGGAACACCCTTGTGCACCAGCTTATACCAGTAGGTATTGCCGCTCGGGTCTTTAATGCCAAATTCTGTCCCCAATGCAAAGGAGCTGATGGGGTTGCCGCCGTCATAGAACTTCTTAGCCACGCCATCCACGCCGATATAACCCTTGTGCACAGGTCTTGCTACGCCATCTATTCCAGTATAAATTTTTGAAACTGATTTGGCGCTTCCGCCAACTCCTGTATAAATCGCCATAATCAATCCTCCTTACGCATATACCAAAAGCACTGTGCCAGTCGCAAGACTACTTCCGGCACCCGGGTCACTGGTTTGAGAGATGATTGTGTTAACTCCAAGCCAGCTTTTCAACACATCCTTGGAAACATCTTTAATCTTCGTGCCATTGTCCGTATAACCGGCAATGTGTGTCAAATTGGAAGTTGTAAGACCAGCGCTTGCGTAACCGATTCGAATTGTTCTGCCACTGTCGTTGTAATCCGTAACTCCCCCGTTTATATCTGCTGTAATAGTAGACCGATTTATAGATATACCCGGATAAGACGTTGTGGGAGATACTGTTTCTTCGTTGTTTGTATAAGATGATGTTTGTAAACTCTATGTGGTTTTATAATCAGCATATAGATGATATATACCACCGCCACGAAGCCAGAATACACACATAGAACCATTCCACATCATTGTATACCCAACAGGTGGCTTTGATGAATCTGAAATAAACCGCTGATCATTACAAAGACATATACAATGTCCTCCTGTTGTGCCCAAACCGGGACTTAATGTGAGTAGTTCCACGACAGCGGTAAAACCAGAACTATGTGTTGACCATGATGGCTTTGTTCCTGAATTTAACTGAACGTTACATTTGATATGATGTAGGCCAGGCCAACCGCATTGTGTAACAACAGGATACCAAGTATTTGTATCTAAACTTGATAAATTGACCGTTTGTTGTCTATCAATTTGCGTTTCAGTTGCAAAATCAGCAGTGCCATTTAGATTTGCTGTAATTGAAGCAGGTTGTCCAGCCGCTTTAATGACAGCCAACGTACCATCGTCAGAAGCTGCCATACGAATATTGTAATCCGTATCTCTATCATCTGTAGAATGAAAGTCAAGATATTCACCTATCTCCATAACGCCAGCATCGTCAATTCGAGGAATCGCGTTCTAGTAGTTTGCGCTTCCATACATACTGACATCGTAACCTTTCAACTTCATTGCGTTCAGCGCATCACCACCCGGTTCAGTAGAACCAGCGTAATTATGTGTATGTCCAACAGCAGCATATAACGTATCTGCCTTCGCTTTAATCCAGTTCCATAAAGCAGCCAGTGGTCTGCGGGTGTACTTCGTAGTTGCACTGCCATCGTCACTCGTAACTGTAGCACCAACCATAACAGTGTTAGCATCTTCAACAGCATCAGCACTCGTCTCCAGTGTATCTACCAATTCGCCCAGGTCATGCGTATGGTCGGCAGGGGAGACACCCTCTGCAGTCAACTCTTCATTCGTCATTTTATCTGCTGTTGCCACATGGCCTGTATTATCAACACTGATGCGATATAGTCCAGCCTGTTTTGCTTCGTATACCGGGTGAGTATAATTATTTGCTCCAGCTTCAATACCATCCAGTTTCGCTTTATCAGCCGAGCTCATCAAACCGTTGTTTTCAGTAGTAGCTACATCAGGGTCGCTTAAACTAGCAAGCTTCTTTTTCTCTTCTGTTGTATAGTCGTTGCTGGACAGGCCGAATCCTTCGATTTTATCTACCTTTGTTCCGAGTATAGCCTCTATCGTTTTCCAGAGGTGAACCGCACCCGCCCTGTCTAGCCAACTTTTCTTTTCATCGTTCATCGATATGTGATCGCCTCCTTAATGCTATGTTGCGTGTCGCAAATACGATATGCATAGCTGTTATATCAGTTTGCGGAATTTAAATGTAAAAATATCTGCACTCGACGCAGCAGAACTGCCTTTAATTTGCAATGTCAAATCATCACCGCCTCGATCATGACGCAATGTTCTAAGATAAAATAATTGACCATTTCGAGCATGACCAGCACAATGAAGCGATATTTCGTCTGCATTTTCGTTGTTTGTTCCACCGTTATACCACGTCATAATACCTGAAAAATAATCTCCCCAGATACTTATCGTTGGATCACCACCACGAAACTGTACAGCGTATGTGCCAAATCCAGGAATATCATTCCCTTTGATTCCTGTATCTTGCCAGTCGGTTGTTATAGTAATGCTCTTTGTGATAGTGATAATTTCATCATCCATCTTACTCTTAATCCAGCTCCACAATGCGCTCAATGGCTTACGGTGATACCCAGCTACACTCGTGTTCATCACAACTTCATCAGAATCTGTGGGGGGGGGTAAGAACCGTATTGAGGTTGGACGGAATGAACTCACTATCGACACCAATATTCATATTTCCTAAAGCCATAATTCATGCCTCCTTTATACCGCTGTGGTATTAACTTTATACCAACTATCCTATAGTTCGGGATTTTCAGAGTCAGCTTTGACAGCACTTCTAATATAAATTCCATTGCCACAACCAAATGCGATTTCTATAGCTCTTGGTCCGCTTCCATCGTCCCAGCCATCAAAACCGATTACGTTATAAAATCCATAACCAGTTGAACCACTTGATGGTAATCCCAAAGCAGTACAGTGTTTTATTCCGGTAAGTACGAATTTTCCATAATAGTCAGATGGCTTTGTTGCAGTATTTCTTGTATCGGAAAGCCGCTTTAATTCACAAGCCGATTCATTCCCACTATTCATTTCTCCTAGCGCCATATAATCCTCCTTATAAAACGAATATTTTACTCGGTTCAGTAGAATTAAAACTCATATAAATCGAGCCAATAGGGTAGGCTTCTACCCCTACGATATTTAAGTCCCCGATTGCCATATTTCGTAATCCTCCTATTTTGTTTATGGAATGTAATAGTATATCAGCATATCTCCACGATTTGTTGGTAGTTCGGTTACCAAGGAGCTCGAAATGGTTAATTTATTTCTATCTAACAATTCGTAGCTAGTACCTTCCTGCCAAGCGCCTGTCATTGCGTGACCTATCGCGATTGCCCCATCTGGTAATGAAATATCAAGAACTGTCCAATTACATTCTCCAGTTTTATTTTTTAATTTTACTCCACTTATAGGAAGGCTTACACATCCGATTTTGTTTTTTAATGCTTCTGCAGAAGCAACTTTTTTAGCAGTATTTTCATTTGTTGAGATCTCTTCAAGTGATAAAACATCTTTGTATGACACTTTTTCACTTAGTTTATTATCCACTTGTGCCTTGGTATATCCCTCAACAACAGTACCACTGCCGCTATCTGTTTGTCCACCACCTTGCACGATATAATACTGAGCTGTAATCGCAGTCGTTGGAACTGATACAGCTCTCAGACGCACATATCCATCAAAGGTCTCAGGATTTGCAAACTGGGCGTATGAAGCCACCTTTGCACTGGCCGGTGTCACGCTGATAGAAATAACATCCTTTGAGGTGATTCCATCGATGTCGAGGTCAATATACTTTGAATATCGGTCCACCGTATCGTCAGTAAGCTAACTTGTAGTCGGAATAGTCAGTGTGTGGATATTGATCGTATTTGCCTTTACCTTCAGCTTCTCGTCGATCTCGTTCTGTTGATAATATCGCTCATCATGTGTATGACCATCATCGCTTTTCTTTGAGAGCTTTACATTGATTTCGTCTTCTGTATAATAGCGGTCATCGTGGTTATGTTCTGCATTTGCTTTCCCCGCCAGAGCATCGCCAACAGCTTTAGCATCAGCGGCGAAATTCTCTTTTGTCAGAGTCTTATCCACCGCAACAGAATCCAGCTTCAACTTGTCCAGCTCAGTGCGCACATTGGTCAGCCCAGTATCAGCCGATTTTGCAATACTCAGCGCCTCAGAGATTCTTGTGCCAGTCACCTTTGCATCAGCAGCACGTCCAGATACAGTCAGTGTAGCATCCACCACAACCTGTGGCGTAGGCAGGGGATTGCCGCTATCATCGACCATGCCACCAGTGATCGCATCGATCTCGTCATTCGTCAGTGCAGCCAGCAGTTCATCCGGGTGCGGTGTATCAATCGTGATATCGCCCGTCTCACCTGTTGTCACTGTGGTCACACCGCTGCCAGCGATTTTGATTTTATCCTGTGCCGTACCGTTCAGGATTAGATTGATATTAACTTCGCCATTGACTGCGTTTTTGTCTGCTTCCAGTGTGAATTTTGATGGGTTCAAAAGAATCCAGTCATCGCCACTATAAACATACAAGCTGTCTGGACGCAGGTAGTAAATCTTATTAGACAAAGGAGCCAGCGGAAGCGAGCTTACGATCTCCAAGTCTTTGCTGATTTGAATTCGTCTTGTGCCGATATCTCGATAAGTGCTTCCAGTATCAGTACATACGATCAGTTGGCCGTCAATCACAGGAGCTTGATCCAGCTGAGACTGTGCGACCTCGCGTAATGATAAATTTGCCATACTCAACTCCTTTGCTTAATAAGATTCACCACACAGCGTCATTGCCATGTGGTGAAACAAATCAATTAGCCATCAAGGGATTTCCAGGTGATAGCGCCTTCCAGCACCTGCACACGGCCATCCATGGTGGTGTTCAGACCATCTGCATAGGTCTTAGCGGCAGCCAGAGCGTTGTCGGCCTTAGTGGTTGCATCAGCAGCGGCAGTAGAAATTGCCTCAGCCTTCGCAGCGGCCAACTCATCCTGAGTGGGCTTTGCATTCCAAGCAGTGCGCTCGTCAGCAGTGATATGCTTTACAGCATCCTTGATATGTTCGTCCAACTTGTCATTAACGACCTTAACCTTCGCGTCTGCTTCAGCCTTGGTGTAAGCGTCCGGCACTGCAACATACAGGCCATCTTCCTCAACAGTGATGCTGTTATTGCCTTTGGTAGACACACGCACATTGACAGAGATCTTATTGTCATCAGAAACAGTGACCTCAGCAGTAGGAGTGACCACACCAACATAGATATCGATCAGAGCAGCAACAGGGATCTTCACGACCTCACCAGTGGTAATAGTCAGTTCGATCTCGTGGGTCTTTGTGTTGTATGTACCTGTCTTCACAACCAGATCCTTGCCCAGATTGATCACAAGCTCATCGCCGCCAAACACAGGCAGCTTGATGGTGCGGGTCTCAGCATCATAGGTGGGATCATGGGTCAGGCCGCTCATCACGGTTGGAACAGGAGCACCGTTCTTTGCCACACTCAGAGTGCCGGTAGCAGGGGAGTATGTGACATCCGTAACGAACAGACCTTCCTTGCCCTCGGTTGCGGCAATCTTTGCATTCACATAGTCAGCCACAGCCTTGGTGGTGGGCAGATTGTCGTCGCTTGCATCCGCATTGGGAATCTCAGTCACAATGGGGCGATTCAGCTGTACGAACTCAGTGCCATTCCAAATGTGGAAGGTATAGTCAGTCATACGGATATACAGCAGACCCTGAATCTGACCGCTTGCAGGCAGAGCGCTCACCAGCTTGCAGCTCTTGGTGTACTCATCAGTACCCTTGAAAATCTGGCGCGTGTCTGTAATAAAATACAATGTGTTGGCATCTTTGGTAGTCAGCTTATCATAATTCGCTTTTGTACCATAGCCAAAATTTACATTAGCCATCTTTGCCTCACTTTCTTAAAATTCTTGCCAAACAAAATTTGTCGGCTCAACGTAAAAAGGTTCAATAGAAAAAAGCCCCGTGGCTTCGCTTTGTTGAACGATCCACGGAGCATATTTACCATTTTCGTCTTTCACCATAACGGTTTGACCTGCATAAGTGTCTTCCGTCTCATTTAATTGCTCGTTTGCTTCGGTAACGCTGGCGAAACAACGATTGCGGGGACGAATCTTTTGAACGGATAAGTCATCACGCACATACATGAACTCCGAGGAATCCTTTGTGATAATCATATCCCTGCCGTCCAACATTCCCAGTGCAATCGCAGCTTCTACATCTTCGGCGTTACCATATCCAAGCTTGGAATATTTAGCCTGTGCCATCTTTGCCTCCTTATAAAAGAAGCGGATGGCTTAGAACGGAACCACCCGCAAACTACCGTCTTCAGTTTCGACGCTCTCCTGAGTAATCTTGACTGCACTACCGATGGGCTTACCGTTGGCCAGCAGCTGCAGGGTATGGTCGTCGTTGTAGCTCAGGTCATCAGCCTTACCATCCAGAATAGCGTTGTTACGATCACTCAGTGCCTTGATCTGTGCATTCAGTGCGATAATGCGCTGGTCAAGTGCGCCCAAAGCCTCATCAGGAACAATGTCGCTCCAATTCTGGATGGGAACAACAGTGATCACGCCAGGACCAACTTTGCGCACGTGCTGAACAGTCGTGCCATCTGGGTCCATTGTCACATCAACAAATGTCAGCTGGATCTGGATATCGCCCGGCTCATTGGTCAGGTTGGTGTCGATAGGCAGCTTATACTCCAGCTTGTTCTTATAAAGCTCTTCTGATTTCTCAAGAATCTCTGTCTTATATCGCTTGCTGATGGGCAGAACGTACTCAAGCATCACGGTAAATTCACTCATGTCAACATCCTTGTATGTAGTGTCAGCCAGAAAGTGAAGAGTATCCACCTGCTTACTGCGTTCCATAATGCGTTCCCGCTTGCTTACGGTCAGTGTATTATCCTCATTGATCAAAAAGGTATACATATCACACCTCCTTCCTGATGATATACAGATACTCGTCCTTTGAGATTTTGTGCCCGGCAAACAGATTGTCCAGGAGCTTGTCCTGAATCATTCCGTCATTGTACAGTCGATGCATACTCTCAACAAACTCGCTATACTTCCTCTCGTCATTCATAGCAGCCCTCCTTGAATCAAACTCAAAGTGTAAGCATCAATAATAGCCTCGGGCGTTTTACCACCCAAGGCTTTCAGCTGCTCATATTCATACAGGTCAATTTCCTGCAGTTCCACGGTGTCATACTCGGGACATGGGATGAGATAATACCCGTCCACATGCCAGATATGATTACCATCACTGCTGATAATTCCCTGTGCATCATCCTCCACGCAGTTCACCATAATGTCGTGCTTGGGCTGATACTTTACAAAGCGCAGGTGGTCAAGAGCATCGATCACCCGGCCATTTTTCAATACCTTGTAGTACACTCTCAACACCTCCTTAAACGCTGAACATCAAGCGGATACCCTGTTCGTTATTTGCAGGGGTAAATCCGTAATATTCGCCAGTCACAGTCACAGACCAGAAATAGCTGCCATACTGAGCATTCGGGCTTCGCGTCCAATATGCAGCGGGATTGCCATTCTCGTCATTGCAGATGCGGCTGGTATTATCAGTCATAAAGCTGATTGCCGTACCTTCGTAAATATAAGGCTCAACATTCTGAGAGGGGAACAATTCGGCCACAGATGGCAGATAGAAATAACTGTCCGCAGTCACAACTTCGCTGCTCTTATCGCCAATGGTACTGCCAACCTTGACCTGCTTGATGATCTGTTGCCAACCAATCGGGAGAGCATTCAGAATACGACCGTCAAGGAATGTACGGATATTCGCATCTGCCCAGCCGCCAGTGTTAGTGGAACCAGTATTCAGAGCCATCTTCTGACCAAGCAGTCCGGCCTGAATAAAGCTGATAGAACAACGCTTGTTGGAATTATCGCTCAGGTAATACTGTTTGAAGCCACAAGCCTCGAAAGTGAAGTCCTCATGTGTCCATGCGGCCAACTTCCGGCAGGCAGCGTCACCCAGATCGGTATACCAGAGCTTGCCCCAGTAGATTGTGCCTTTTGCGTAACGCTCGTAAGCGCCGTCGTCTGCCTTAGCACAACCAAACACCAAAGTGGCATTTGTCTGTGTGGTGCGAGTACGATTCAACTGAATATAGCCGATTTCAGCAGCAGTGGTATTCGCCGCATAAACGTGAATACCATTTTCGCCCTTGGTATGGCGCAGAACGATCATATCACGAGAACCAAGATGTGCGCCGGTGGTGGATTCAGTACCCCATGCAACCTTGGAGCCGTTGTTGACCCAGAAGCGGAAACCATTCATGCCATTGGTCTGGAAGCACTGAGCAATCACAGAGTTTGCGGCAGAATCTTCGTCGATTCGATAGTCCAGCGCCATAACCCAGCTGCGGTCTTCAGCCAACAGAGATACGCCGGTATCGACATAATTCTTGCCAGTAAAGATCTTCGGCTCGTTGAACAAAACTTTCTCTTCCACGTCGCTAAAGGTGAAGTCGTTGCCCATCTTGATGGTGATAGCGTCTTTGTCAGAAACAACACTCTGCTCCAGATTCACCTTGGTCATGGCATAAATCTCAACAGGGCGTAGGTCACTCAGCTGCTTGTCTCTGAAGTAGCCGCTGACGTATTCGCATATGTCGTAAACAGCATTGATATCCTTGTCGCCATTGACATAGCCGCCTTTGTCCCAGCCACTGAATAGATAATACTTATAAGCAGTCTCTTCGCTGGTATAGGTCGGAGTGTCGCCATCATACAGAACCATAGAGCCATACGGAGCAGTTGTCTGCTGTAGAACAGCGCCGCGATTCATATAGCGTACACGATACTGACGCACAGATTCATCGTATACAGCAGTAACAGTCTGATTTTCAAAAACAGGAGTGAACTCGGTGTCCCAGCCACTGAATGTAAATACCGTACTGATGGTACTCGGGAAGGTAGGTGTCGGGATAGGATTGTCGGAGCGGGTCACAGGGTCAACTGCACGCTCGCCCTTGTCAATATACTGGATATCCAGAACAGCGCCATCCTTATTCACGAACTTCCAAGCATACTGGTTGATCATGGTGTTGTAGGTGATCTCCAAATCAGGCCAGCGCTCTGTGTACAACAGCTTCTCACGCTCACGGATGATGGGTACATGAACTTTGCCTTCCACGACAGAATTGTCAGTGTTGTAGCCATTTTCATCCAGACCGCTCATTGCGTACAGGCGATTCAGCAGGGAAGTATCAGCCAGTTCCCAATCAATACCGGTAATACGCACACGGTTCAGGTTGGTGCACTTGCCCAGCATATCTTTCAGATCGATGGTTGCACACTTCTCAACGGTCAACGTAGTGATATTGGTGTAATCCTCAATCGTCAGGTCAGTCAGATAGTTCAGGTTCTTTGCGGTCAAGCTGGCAATTGCAGGCAGGTGGGCGATTTTGATCTTGCCGCCGCTTGCAAAAGAGACACCGGTAATACCAGAGCCGTCAGCATAGAACTCGGTCAGGCTGGTGCATCCGGTCAGACCAATAGACTTCTTCAGGTTCGGCACGTTCTGCAGGTTCAAATGTTCCAGCAGAGTGTTATTACCAACAGCGAAGTCAGTCATGTTCGTATTCTTATAGCCGCTCACACCGGAACCAACTTTCAACTCGGTCAGCTTAACACCGTGGCTGAAGTCAACATAGCCTGGATAGAAGCCAGAGATATCACCAATGCTCTGAATGATAGATGCGTTATAGATATAAACTTCAGTATCGTTCATTGCGGTGATGGGGCATTCAATCGTGTAGGTCTGTCCGCGCTTGCCACGCACCTTCACAGGGTTGGAACCGTACAGAACAGAGACGTAGGTATCAGCGTAGGGTGTGATATGGAATGTGCCATCCGGTTTCACGCCAGTCCAGTTGGTGGGAGTATAACCACGAATGGTCATATCATCACTGGTTGCAACAGAACCGGAATACTTAGATGCCATGTATTTTTCCTGATAACGCTGGAACTGCCGACGCTGATGACGCTTGTTGCCATGCATCATGGGCAGATAGCTAGTGGTATTGATGGTGGGATCTTCGTAGGTGCGGAAGTATTTGCGCCACATATCCATGATCCAAAGCTTTTCGGGCTTCACATCCTGATATTCCTCGAACTTTTTCAAAATACGGGTCGCACTCCATGCCAGCGCATTCTCACGGTTGCGGAACATCGCTGCTATCTCATCTGGGAATAGGTCGCGCAGTTTGCACCACAGTTTGGAGTCAGCAGCATTAAACACATTCTTTGTACCGACGGTATCAGTGTCCTCGTAGCCATAAGTCAGAGTCAGACCACCCTCGTTATCATTGCCCATGGCGGTATCGTTATCGTAGTCAAAGCAAAAGTCCCAGTGAACCAGATCGCTAGTATGCGGGAACACGTTCTTTGCACGGTTATCAACCATGGTGTGACGCTCAGTAAACAGATAATGGAAAATAGCAGAATCCAGATCGAAGTGATCCTTAAAATGCGCCTTAAATTCCTCATCATCCGCATTCACCACCCAGTTCTGAGCTGTGATCCACGCCTGTTTACCGGCCTCGATCTCTTCCTCAGTACAGGCAGGGTTGCTGTAACGGAACTCAAAGGAGTGTTCGCCGTCCCAAGTTTCCTGTGAGAAATCGCCGCTCAGGAAGCGGGTTTGCTCATCGGCGTTGTTGTCGATCTCAACGATAAATTCCTTGTGGTTCTCTGGGTCCATACCCATCGTATCTTTGTTCTTTTTGGAGTTGCCAATGTCGCCGCAGGCATAGAAGTGCCACTGACCATCGTTAAATACGGTCGCATTGGTGGTATCGGTCTCCTGAATAAACACGACACAGGGATAGAACGCCATGGTATCACGCACTTTTGGATTATCCTTCTTAGCCTGACGCACATAGGGGTTGAACTCATTAAAATCGTCTGCCAGCAGGGCGTTATTTGCATTCTCAGAGGAAGCAACATTGACTTTGATGTTAAAATACTTCTCAGGAACGCTGTTTTCGGTCAGTGCATAGGTGTCGCCGGTAGTGTCGTCACCAAACGTAAAGCCGCCCTTGCAGTTGATGTCAATGTTTCGGGCAGATGCACCATAGTGGTCGGAGCTGGTGCCTTGACCCTTGTGGGAGCCGGTAGCAGTCCAGTTATCCTCCTTAGCACGACCATTCTTATAGATTTGCTGGATCGTAGTGTTGGCGACCTCGTTCTTCTTGCCGGTAGTGAAAGTAGGTGCAGAGATCTTGATGATACGCAGATCGGGGCACTTCTCTGCCAGCAAGTCGGGGGTCAGTTCGCCGCTCGCATCCGTAATGTCGTTGCGCATATAGCGAGAGACCATCTCTTCGGCGTTCTTCGCATCGGCAATAAAGTTATCCAGAATCTCATCATCCGTCAGGTTCATACCGTAGCTCTTCATGCGGTACACGATAACGTCACAATCGTCAGAGCCAATAGTAATGCCAACGGGAGCAGCCTGAGTAAAGCTGTCGCTGGTATCATACAGTGCAACACGGCAAGGGATACCGTCACACCACAGAACCATCTCGCGGAACTGTTTGTCCGGCAGAATATTGAACTCGAACTCGAGAAAATCGTCCTCACAGATGGGCAGATCAATACTGTTCTGGTGGCTGGTTAGCGTAACCTTCTGAGCCTGAATGTTCAGACCAACACCGCCATTCAAGCAAGTCACGGCAGTAGTATCATAGTTGCGGACGTTCGTGGTCTTAAACACCAGCTTGAAATTCTTGCCGCTCTTCTTTGCATCGTCTGCGAAAAGCTTATAGCTGATGGTAGCAGTTGTGCCAGCTTTGACGCAGAAATAGGTGTCGCCATCTTCATCGATCTGATAGCCGCCGTTCACCCAGTCAAAGTTGTCGCTGACAGTCATCTTATTGCTGCCAGAACTCCACAGGCGGTTCACATCTGCGTTGCTGCGGCCAGTGGGGTTAAAGTCCAGCATCAGGCCGGTCTTAACGGGCTCAATGGTAATACCAAGGTCTTCAATCTTTGCGGTGATGCTCTTGATGGTAGCGCCGCAAGTAATGGTCAGAGTGTGGGTGCCAATATCAGAAGATTTAAAGCTCCAAGTCTGAGCAGTACGACCAACAGTCAGTGTAGAAGTCTTAATGCCGTCAACTTCAAGCGTAATGCTTGCAGTAGAAGAGGCCGGGTTATAGACAGTGTAAACAATGCCAGTGGTACTGTACTGTTTTGCAGTGAACTCCTTTGTGGCACAGCTGATGATCGGTGTGCTATTGCCTTCCTCTGCCCACATGATATCTTTATAAATGGTGTTGCTAGTCACAGCTTTGCCATTGATATTTGCTGTCATGGTCACTTCCAGCAGGTGAGCGCCGTGTCTCTGTGCCGGGATCGCATAGGTCATCTGTCTGCCGGTAACCGCAGTTGTAACACTACCAAGCTTTTTGCCATCCAGAGTAAAGGAAACGTCCTTATTGATATTTCCGTATGGAGTAAAGCGGAAAGTGACTTCACCACTATAAACCAGAGAATCATCGAAGATACTCTCCAGATAAAACTCGACAATATTGATATTCCAAGTCTTTGAACCCATACTGCCAACAGAGTCAGTGACCTGCAATTTGATCTTGTTGTCACCATTGTGCAGATACTGAGTGATGTCGAAGCTGTTCTTGCCCTGATAAACAGTCGAAGTTGCAACTTTTGTGTTGCCAACATACCATACGCCGGTAGCATCGCCCGTGTCTTCGCCAGAGTTATCCACAGAGGTAAAGTTGAACTCGACAGTTGCGGTGTCGCCCTTAACAACAGCGATAGAAGACTCGCCAATACGCTCAATGGTGATTGTAGAGGTACTACCACCGCCACCGCCGCCACCTTCAATAATAACAGTGGTCTTGACCGTGCCGTTCTCCAACAGGTTCAGCTTGGAATCTTCGTAAGTGATATCATACTCGCGACCAGAATTCTCATCTGGCTTAAAGTCTTTCAAGGTTTCCTGAATCTTAGCGATATCCGCATTGGCCAGGTCAACAGAGGTCTGAATACCACCAACCGTATTCTTCAGGCCGCTCACATCACTGGATAGCACGTCAACGGTCGTCTTGTCTGCTTTCTTATCGAGCAGTGCGTCGGTGGCTTCCTTATTATAATAGGAGGACTTCAAAGTCTCCGGCAGGTCGCCAACACTGTCCTTCAGCTCCTGCACAGCGGCATCATTTGCAGTCTTATACTCAGTCAGCTCAGTCTGAACAGGGGTCACAGCAGTGCTGATCTTATTGTCCACAATGCCGTTATACATGCTTACCCACTCAGCAGAAGGATCAGTGTTCAACTTGATCTTTGTGATCTCTTCAGCACCATTCAGGAACGTCAGGGTGCGAGTATCGTTGTCATACTGCACATTGAAATTTGCCAGACCATCAACGGCAGCAATCTCGCCACGCAGCATCGTAACAAAGCCATCAACCTCGTCCTTCTTATAGAACTGCGCCAGCTTTTCATCCACACTTGCAACTGCATTCTTTGCGTCCTGTGCGCTCTTCTCAGCAGCGGATGCGGCAACCTGTGCCTCGCCAACCTTCTGACTCATTGTTGCCAGGAACTGGGTATACCAGTCGTTGCCAGTCGGATCAACCATCTGCTTGCCGGTCAGCGATTTCAGCACATTCAATCGGCCATTCGGGCGGGTGCGCCACAGATAGCTCTTGGTGGTGCTTGTATTCGGAACATTCACAGCGCCGGATGCCATGATCTCAAACTGCAGCTCGCCCTCTTTTGCAGTAGCATCATTTGCCACCAGCCAGTAAAAGCGGATCTTGGTGTTGCTATAGCTCACGTTGATAGGGGAAGCGTAGTTTTCCTCTCTGTCTGCGTTCAGGTAGTGGATCTGAATCGTCATCTGAAGCAGGTCAATACCATCGTAGTAACGCGGCATTTCAAACGGAATAACCTGCGAGTTGGATTCCTGTGTGATATTGATCTGATTTGCATCCAGCTGAATGTCTTTGTTTTTGTCGATGTAAGACCACTGGTCGTCAGAGTAATCAGCAAACCAGGTGTAATTGCCACTACGCTCAAATGTCTCTTCTCCGTTATCATCATACACGGCAATTTGGTCTTCGTCATTTAATTCCAGAGTTGCGACATCTATATCATCAACAGAAACATTTGCGGGGCTTGCAGCTTTTTTCGCAGCCAACCGCTTAGATTCTCCAAAAGATAGTGCCATTTGCTCACTCCTCTCTTATTGTTCATCTGCCGTAGTGGCAGTTAATTCGGGAAAATATTTATCAAACAAATTATCCTGATAGAACGTATATTTGTTGTTTACGATATAAGTGTAATAAGGGTAATAGCGGCTCATAGAAAGCGACATTGTGCCTTCACCCAGATTCATAGAAATGCTTTTGATGATCCAATCCACGGGGGTCTTACCGCCCAGATATTTGGCAGCATATTGGATCTTTTCATTCACGTCGAGCCACGGAACCAGTCGCGTGGTCACACTCAGGCCGTCAGTCAGGCGGGCACGCTTCCACAGTTCGTACTGACAAACTTCCATGGCTGCGTCATCCGTGGTGTAATTCTCGTAGTCTCCACCCGATAGAATCTCAGTTCTACGACCGATCTTTTCAATGGATAACCGTGCATTGTACAGGTCATCAATATTGTTCGGGTCATTCACACAGATAAAAGCCATATTGTCGCAGTTATCTTCTGCCTTTTGAGCTTCGATCTCTTTGGTGGTCGGGATTTCGTCCACCAGTTTTGCCATAGCGTGGCTCTGCTGTTGACCCAAGAAGTAAATGCGGCCAGTATTCGGATTCCACTGGAGAACATAATACTTTGTAGCCTTAATACAGCCTGGGTCTTGAATAATATCCGAACCATTAGCATCAGTCAAAGAACGATACAGCGTACTTGTTTTTGTCTCAGAGTGAACCTGTTCATTGCCGTCTTTGTCTTTAGGTTCCTTCCATGTAAATGTCAGCACTACCGTCATTGCGCCGCTTAATACATTACCGTTCTTATCCGTTTTGGCAGCTTCAACATTTGCAGGAGCAACAAAAGAAACTTTCGTTTCACTCGTCAATGTTGTTTTGGTTGCATCTAATACAAGGTTAAGTGTCTTATTTGTACCAGACCATCCTTTTACAGTTGCAGCTCCATCCGCTTCAATCGTCGCACCAAACACTTCAACGCAGTTTCGGACAGCGGCATAATCCACTGTGGCCGATTCGCCATCGTTAGTCACAAGTTTCGCGAACACTTCTGGGTCAAGCACAGGTGGGTCGTCAAATCCACTGGGAATTTCACGGCATACAAACGTATCATCGTCAAAGCGCATCTCAAACGGATAATACAGGTCACGCAATTCTGAGAGAATATCCCAAACAGTCGAGCCGGTATCATAATCCAAGTCATGTGGGACAGTGCGGCTCCAATAGTCGATGGAATATTTCTTGAACTCCGTCTCATCTCTCAGCACCGCCCAGATGGCATCACCGATACGAGTGCCTTTCTCAATGCGATGTGTGCCACCAACCAGCTGTCCACCCAAATCTCCGTTGATACGAGAAACTAAGTCAACACAACTGGCTTGCACAGTATTTTCTGTTGCGCTATATGTAAAGCCATTGGATGTAAAGGTATAGCATCCCTCGTTGTACCAATAGATTTTCACGCCATCAACATAAGAACTGTCAGCCGAATTGGAGTAGCTGAGGTACAGGTCGTTATACAGCTCATTCAGCGCGGTCTTTGTGTCAATTACTTCTGCCTGAATGTCGTGCATTGAATGTCCTGCAAACACACTGGTTTTTCCGTAGGTCTCCCTTAGTTCGTCCTCGCTCTAACCGGCAATAGCAGAAACATCCACCTTACTAAGCGTGACTCCGTTCAGAACCATACCTTCAACAGCAGCAATCATCCCATGGACATGCATTTTGTTACCATACACGAAACTATCGATGCCTGATTTGTCTACATCAAGGATATTGGCAGGGGAGAGACCGCCGCTCATTGACTTCGCTTTTGTTGCCACAGCATCCAGATAAGCCCAGATATCATCCTTCACAAGCGGTACAAGTCCGTCTTTGGTCTGCAGCATCGGTGTAAATGCGATATAAGGGCCATCTTGACAAATTGGGTCATCACTTCCCAAAACTGTAGAGTAATCACCAAGTTTGGTGTACCATTCCTCTGCTTCAGCTGGGTCATCCGGTGGCGTGCCGTCATTGATCTGGTCAAAGAACGTATGATACTTTGAGATATTGGCTCGTGTCCACACCAGCACATCTCGATTCAGATTGTCGATATTGCCGTATTTTGCATAGCCTCTATTTGTGATGTCCTGAATCAAATCATCATAATTCGTCGCAGCGAGCTGATAATCCGCATTTTCCCTGATCATCTCGTCAATACTCTTTGAAGCACTGATTTTTGACATTCCTCTTCCTGACAGACCAATGAATACACGCACATTTTTACTGATCCAATCCTCTTCCGTCAGGCTGGAAATGCCGCTCTTCTTACCCAGATACAGGGTCACATTAAAGGTTCGCCGCACGTCAGATTCTGAGTCAATAGAAATAGAACCATCGATCACAAGACCTTCCAAACTATCAATTGTAATAAAATCTTTGTTCAACATATCAATGCGGCAGTAAATATTAGACGAATGATTGTTCAATAGCGCCAGGTCTGCGTCAGTCGGAAGATATGTCATACGCTGCCTCCCGGCTGATAATCACTCAGCCCATTGTTATACATGTCGCTCTCACTCTCTGCGTCACCGAGCTCCACAAAGTCGAATTCCAATACGCCCTTGTCGTAATGATCAGAACAGGAGATAGACACATTGCCATTGACACCCATCAGCCATCTACGGCCATCAAACATCTTCAACAGCTTCGCACTGCCGTTGGTCAGCCACTCGCTCAGTTCATCACGGAACGCATTGCCGCCATTGATATCAAAGTCTTTCATTGTGTTATCAAAACGGATGCCAACACCAGAGAAGTGGCCGCTGTAATAATTGGCTTCACTGCCAGCAAACAGATACGGGTATTTACTTCCCATCGTCTCAACAACTGTAGCAGAACGTACCTTCTCAACACTGTCAACTTTCGGCTCAAGGAAAATATGATAGGTCTTATTGCCGTCAGTGATCACAGCACCATCAAAGTCGCTTACAACGCTGGCCTTCGCATAGCCAAGCTCAATGCCATTTGCAACGGGAGCTACGGCGTACTCATAGTCGGTCTTGCGGCCAATGGCGTACAGGTCGGTGTAATCGATCATCACATAACCATCGTCAGCGCTGTACATATAAAAGTCATTGAAGTCTTTTGTCTCCAAATCCTGATTCTTTGTTGCCGATACCTCAACACGATAGTATTTCATGTTGTTCAGGAAGGTCTCAGAGAACCACTCTTTATACTCGCTGGAACTCCTGAATTCGTCGGTCGATGTAAAATCACTTGATGCCTTGATGAACTTGCGGTCAGCAGTATATGCAATCAGACAAAACGCCTTGTCCTCAGATTTGAACTGGAAAGAAAGAACTCGATTCTTGTCGATATAATCCGAAGTCACTGCCTTATAGTTGCCCATCGGCTGACCAGTCGTTTTATTGATGTGGAGGTTTGACCAGCCCATCTTCATAATGACATGGTTCAAATCGATCTCTTCCTGATAAAGCGAAGTCCAGATTGCTGCGCCTTTCTTACGTCGTTTGATTCGCAAGGCATTTGCACCACTGCTTCTTGTCAGAAAATACTGTGCGTGCATACTGATATTAGCCATACGATAATTATTCTGCACGGTGAACTCTACGTCATCCACATACTCTGGATAGTCAGTTCGGAACGCCTGCAAGCCAGTGTCCAGCTGATAGCCGCCAACAGATTCTGCCGTCGCTCTCAGATAGTACAGGGTATGGTTATCCAGTCCATCGATTTGGAACCCCTTCAAAGAATCACGGTAATAATAGCTTACTGACTTTTTCAGCAGCTCGCGATTCGCATCATAAAGCCAAAATTCATAACGATTTACAGATTCACCCTCCGATACCTTATACTTGTAAGAGAACTCAAAGGAATAAGAAGGGTAGGGGATAGTAGTCACGCCGGAAGAACTCAGGTCATTCAGCTTGATTGTCGGTTCCTCATGGCAATAAAACAACAGCTTGTCCGAGTATTCTGAAAACAGGTTCGTGCCTTTCAGCCGACAGCGAATAATCATATAGTACGGATCTTTGCGGTTTTCAAACGTGCCTGCCGGAATCGTAAAATATCGTGCTAGACCAGTGCCACCGGCAGGGAATGTGCCAAACTTATATACGCCTTTTGAAAGCGTATCACCCTGCAAAATACTGCCCGTCGGAGTATCGAAGACGATAAGAGCAATGATATCAATGTCTGCGTATGCGGCAAACTGAAATGTATGATCCTTTGTGGCATCAAATGCGCCGATTTTAGATAGAATTGGTTTCAAGTTATCACCTCCGAATTATCCTTCGATATATAGCAAAGCTCACCATTGGTATTTACAGCCAGATTCAGTGCGGCCAGAAAATTGTCAACAGTGATTTCTGAAATCGTTTTATTGATATCTGATACATTCGTTTTCAAGGTCGAGATATTCGTATTTGCAGCCGAAATCTTGCGTGTCATATCTTGATAGTGGTTGGATTCAGCCGTTTTTGCGTAATCAAGGTCTGTCCTCAACGAAGTAATATCAGAAGTATTTTTCTCAATATTGCTTTTGTTGTCATATACTTGTTTCTTTGTGGCGGTATAGTCTTTATTTGTAAAACCACCAAAATTATCATTGAAGCCATTCATCGAGCGCCACAGACTAGCTACATCGTCGGCTTCTTTTGTCTCAAGAGCGCCAACACGTTCAACCGCTGCGTTTGCAGTTGTGTCATCCGTATACTTTGTCGCAACAGCCCAGTCACTGAATGTCCATTTTTCGGTTTCACCTCTCGCAGTAATACAGATGTACAATGCACCACCGACACCGCCATAAATCCATAGATCGTTCACATCGTATGGAACAGTCGGTGTATCAGTAAAAACACGGACTTTTTCTGTCGCAAGATCTCGTGCGGATGTTGCCATCGACAGTGCATTGATAACACCGGCATCCACAATTTCCATCCAGAAATACTGTTGCTTATCCTGGTCATATACCCAGCGATAGCAAATACCAGTCCTTTTATCGTAGTAGATGTCGTTGACGTGTGCTTGTTTCTCTTCATCTGTCTTCCAATCTGAAGCAGGGTAGTTGTATGTATGCGGATGACCGTTTCTATACCAAGTATTGATGGTATTTTTCAGCTGATCCTGAACAGTATCCTCTGTCTGCTGGGATTTGTCTTTCATTGACTCAAATTCGGCATTCAAGCTATCGACACCGGTCACCAGAGATTTCACTGTTAGAATCTCAACGCTGGTATTACTCTCCGATACGATCAGGTTACGGAAGTTGCCCTGCAGTGCAGTCACAACAACCTTCTGGCCCACAATGTAGTCGTGGTTTGTTACAATGCCGTACTCGCCACCGAATACAGCGATTTTATAGTGCTGGCCTTCTTTTTCTGTAATCACTCCATAGGCGGACACGTCAAATTTTGCGTTCTTTACGGCGTGTTCGGCGGCAGAAGTCACCACCTCGGCCAGCACATCAGTTACTGATTTATCTGCCATCCTATTCCTCCTAATCAAAAATAAAAGCCGACCTGCTAGGCTATCCTAGTGGTATCGGCTATAAAAACTATTACTTACCGCTTGCTTTGCATTTGAGCAACCTTAGTCGGTAACTTCTGTTTGATTTCATTCGCCAGAGCATCAGAGCTGCCAACAGGATTCGTGATAATAATATCGCCAATCGAAGTTGTAACATCTCCACCGCCGCCCTGAGCAATCGGCTGAGAACCGTACTTTGCCATCTGCTTCTGGAACCATGCATCCGGGTTGCCGCCCATCTCGAACAGGCGAGAGGTGATATCGGCAGGAACAACACCATCGCCGGTTTCAAGATAGGTATAGCGCCCAGATTGCGGCTGACGAACCAGCATCTCAGGACCCTGCTCGTCAACGTTAGCAAAATTAGACTTCTTTATTTCCTTTGTGCCACTTGCAAAACCAAGTAATGATCCAATGAACTTAAACGGTGCTGTAACAACATCGGCTATGCCTTGGCCAACGCCTCTAATGAACTGCCCGGCTCCTTCCGCAATATTCTCAAGAGCCCCTTTCTGTTTAGCAGGCTGTTGAGCAGTTTGTTGTTGCTGTTGTGTCTCTTGCTTTGCCTTCTCTGCCTTTGTAGCGACAGCTTCAAATGCATCACCTGTGGTTGCCAGATCATTTTTGATTGATGCAACGGCAGCTGTACATCCGTCTTTGATGGACTTATAAGACTGATCCATCACCCACTGCATATTGTTTGCTAAATTCGTAGCGCCAGGTTCTACATTCTTCCACGAATTGTCTGCATCCGTTTTCAACTGACCATTCTCACCAAATGTATTAGAGCTCGAAGAATCAATCTCGGCATAACCATCTTTCACCGTTCCCTGAGTCATTTCTGCCAGATTAGTTACGCCAGCCTCGTTCATGCTCCAACTATTGTCAAAGCACGCACGCATATCGTACATCAGCTTCTGGGTGTCTTGGCTGGTGTCAGCCCATGCTTGCTCCATTGTCTTTTGAACATTGGTGCTTAGGGTCTTTACACCGCCGCCAACCTTACTCCAGCTGTGACCGAATGCCTTGGAGATCTCGTTCATGGCCTTATTTGTGCTGTCAACAGAAGACTTATAAGACGCATTCAGCTTATCCGCAATCTCCTTAGACATGTCGCCGGAAGTGGAAGCAAGGCTGTTCCATCCGCTGGTGTAAATCTTTTGCAGCGAATCAAACATCGTGTTGGTGACATCTTCAACCTGTTCGGCGCTCAGACCGGTATTCTCATTCAGTGCATCAAAGGTGTTATTCACCAGCTCATTCATCTTCTCAGACATCTTTTTGCTGGTTTTTTCAATATCCTTTGTGTCCAGACCGAGCTCGCCAGCCACAGATTTCCAGCTAGACTCAAAGTTGCTCGTCATAGACGAAATTTGGTTCTGAGCCGCCTTCTTTGTGTTGCTGGTGGATTCTGTCACTGTCTTAGAGGAGTTGATCTTACCGACCGTAGACATACGATATACAGTCTTAGTGGCCATATAAATCATGCTTTGAACGGCGGCAATGATCGGATTATCACTCTTCTTGAAGATATCAGAGAGTCCAGACATGAACTCGTTTGTATCACCAAGAATCTCATCATATTCGCTCTCGAAAATTGAGCCAACACCAGCGGCAGCGGCAGCTGCGGCACCACTCAATTTAGCATTCGGGCCTTTGGCACTTATACCGGCACCGGCAGCGGCACTACCGGTCACTTCGGCCAAACCCTTTGCCAACCAGCCTTCAGGATCTTCACCAATCGCCATCAGGTTGTCGGTTTCCTTTGCAGGGATAACGCCGTCACCTTTTTCAAGATAGGTCATGCGACCTTCATTGGGTTTACGAACAATCAGCTCTTCGCCCTTTTCATCAACGTTTGCAATCTGGTCCTTCTTAACGCCACGAGTACCCTTTGCATATTTCTTTGCTTGGAATGCTGGAGTAGGTTCATCAACCTGTGTGTTAGAAACATCACTTGCAACCGAAGCAATCGTAGCAATCAGAGCAACTGCACCTGCAACAGCTGCAGCGGCAGCAATCCAACCAGCGATAGGGATGGAAGAAAGAGCAGCAGCAATCGCCTGCATCATAGCGGCCATAGCACCGCCAACGCTTGTCACCAGAGTACCAAGTCCAGCGAAGATAGAAGGGAAGAAGCTTACAACGCCAGACGAGATGGCACTACCGATAGACTGTGCGCCAGCCGCAATTGGGCCAAACATACTCCCGACGGTCTCAACAATGCTATTAAGACCAAGTCCAGTCTGACCGTTCAACAGACCAAATCCTTCTGTGAAGAACGAGCCAATGTCAGTAAACATCAACCCGGTTTTCTCAGAGATAGATGTCTATGCACCTGAGAAGAACTTGCCGATACTACCAAGGTTGTCTTTCGCAGCACCAACCAGTCTCTCAAAAAATCCACCAGATACACGCTGAATATCGCCGGTATTCACCTTTATTGTGTTGCCAAGGATATCCAATGTCGTAGTGGTGTCTGATTTTAGTGCGGCAGAACCAGCCTTGTTCTTACCAGTAATCCAGTTCCAACCGTCAGAAACAGCTTTAGCTGCCCCATCGAACATCTTCTTAAAGCCAGCACCAAGATCAAAGTTACCGCTTTCGCCAGTGAACATGTTCTTGATCTGGTTAAAAAGTCCAAAAATTCCACCGCCATCAGTGCTTACACCGCCAGAAGTAAAGAATGTTATAACGTCGTTAAGCGTTTTTAGTGTGTTGATTAGCTTTTCGAGATTTGTAATAGCATCACTGACATTAGTAGCAGACTGAATGTCACGCATATTGTCTAGGATACTATTCTTAAAGCCATCATAGTGACCTTCCATCTGCTCAAAGGTCATGGCCTCGAACTCGGCAGTGTATTTTAGCTTCTTCTGATAATCATCCCAACTGGTGCCGATAAGGCTATTTGCTTCCTGAACTTTATCCTTGAGCTTGTTTAACCTGTCAATTTCATCTTTCTTCTTATACTCGCGTTGCTTGTCAGACAGGTTTTGCCCAGCTTCACGAACAGCATTTTCATCTGCTTTCCATACGAAGCCCTGACCTCTGCCGCCATATACGTGGACAGTCTTATTGGCCTTTGCACGCTCGTATTCATCCTGAAGTTTTGCCAGTTCGATTGCTCGTTCCTGTGCATCATTTTCTTCGTTAAGGGCATCAATTCGTTTATCAATGACATCAATCCAAGCATCACCCTGAATCTTTAGGTCATTCGATTTGATCTCGTTGAACTTTTCAAATACACCAATTAGGTCACTCAGGAGGCTCTTAATATTTCCGAGTGTTGTCTCGAAGTTTTTAGCCTTATCTTCTGCGCTTGTAAAGCCATCACCGGATGCAATTACAGCATCCCTCAATTCACGAAGACGTTGAGCAAGTGCTTTTGTTTCGTCTGCGGCATCATACTCATCAATCATTGCGTTCAGTTTTGCAATGAAAAGTTCCTTATATGCTTCTGTATTGAACTTCAGCTGATTACCTTCGAGACTCAAACACTTAATGTAATCATCATCGAGACTCATCAGCTTCTGATAATTGTCGATACTTAGGCCACCATAAGTATTGTACTGAGTGACGATATCAGAGATATCGGAGAAACCACTTTGAAAATGATCAATCCTGTCGGTTGCATAATTCAAAGAAGAACCAATTCCATCAATGCACTCACGAATGCTCATCACGTTGTTTGCAATCTTGGCAGCAGCATCTTCAAAACCTTGTGCAAGATATTCTCCAGCAGCACCACCGGTCTCACGGGCAGACGCCGCAAGTTCTTTCAGATGATCTGCAAACATCTGTTTAAATGCATCGCTGTTGTAGTCAACTTCTCCGGTTTCGGAATTCAGAGCACTAGCATATTTTGGATTTGTAAATAGGTCTGTGTTTTCATACAGATTACGAACAGCCTGATACTGCTTCTCAATGGCATCCATATCCAAGAAGCTAAAGTCGTTATCCTTTTTCTGTGTGCCAACATCATAAAGATCAGAAAATGCGGATTTTATAGCGTCCGTCTTTTCCTTAGCCTCGTCCATCGCAGTGCCGTAGCCCTTAATAGCGTCAGTCAACTGCTCGAAAGAGATGGTTGTTGTGTCTACATTCTGATCAAGATAGTTCAGAATTTTATTCATCTCATCAGCTGATTTTCCGCCATCTTTTGCGGCATTCGCTTCCTTGAGTTGTTCCTTCACAAACTTACGGAACTGCTCTACATTGATTTGGAGCTTATTGCCCTGCTTTGTCAGACAGGCCGTAAACTTATCGTCCAGACCAACCAAAGACTTTGCTGTGTCAGCACACAGATAACCATACTGGTTATACTCCTTCATTGCCTTATTTAAGGTATCGAAGGCAGAAGCCACATCAGTTACAGATTTGGCAGTATTCTTATTCCGGTTCTTGGTTTCCTTATCAAAACCATTCATGTGCTGACGGAACTTATCTGAATTGCCCATGATTTGGTCAACAGTTGCGTCCAAAATATTTAAACCAGAAGCAAGGCCAGCATAGACTTCCTTAGTCCTTTCTGGGTCAACAGACCATGCTGCATCTCCATTTGCCAAGAACTCCTGTGCTGCAGCGGCTGTCATAGATGCTTTTGCAAACTCGCCAAGGGCAGGACAGACCCGTTCAGTCAAAGCTGTTGCTTGGTCTTCTGTTGCCTTGGTTGCATCCTCGACAGCATCCTTCTTTTCGCCCTGAGCAATCTTTGCAAGCTCCGCATTTGCCTTCTCAACAAGAGCCATGGCCGCAGACTGATACTGAGCGGCAATCATACCCTGATACTTCTCTGTATTCACCTGAAGCTGACCATCAACGAGTTCGAGACAACTCAGATACTCGAAGTCTTCATTAAGAAGGGTTTGAAGTGTGTCTGCGCTCAGATAGCCATATTTATTGTACTCATCAATAGCGGTGGTCGCATTCTTATAAGCAGTCTGAATCTCATCAATCTCAGAGGAGATATCCTCCATCTTCTGAGAAGCTTGTGCTACTGCGTCAACACCATTTGCAGAAGACTGAGCTACAATACCAACTTGAACAAGTGCTTGGATAAACGCATTCACACCGTTTGTGTCAGCAGAGAAGTCCATGTCAGTCAGAGCTTTACGAAGATTTGCGAGAGCTTGCGCTTGCTCGTCGGATAATCCTTCGTTTGTACCCCACAAGAGATCGTTTAACTTGCTTGCATCAAACCCATCAATCGTATCTTCCAGAGTTTGAACAGCAGAATTTACTTTATCAAAAGTAAAACTGACGTCCATGCTGTTATTATTATCGTTTTGCCAAAAATCTACAGCTTGAAGCTCTCTACGAGCATTCGTATTGTTATTGATGGCGTCCGTAGAATCATTATAAGAATCTACATCGTCACGTAAAGCGGTTTGTTCATCAAGCAAGAATTGGTACAGACTATGATACGTTCCACCGGCAGCTCGCTCCGCCTCAGTGGTATTATCAATGACATATTTTAATGCTTTACCGACCTCATTATAATAGTCAACAATAGAATCTGCATCTTTTAAATCGTCAGGTCCATAACCACCGAACTTATTAAAAATATCAATGCCAGCATTTTTAATCTGGTCACCCATATCCATTTCAGGAGCCGACCAAACGGTAAGGTAATGCGTCCGATTATTCTTCTTAGCTGTATCAACAAGCTTGTCGCCTTGGGCATCTTTGTTCTGTGTCAACTCATAACGAGATGCCTCCAACTGCTCCGCTGTAATATCATGAAGTAAACCAAGCTGCTCTTCATACTTGCCGTTTTGAAGGTCAAGTTTACCAAGTTTGTCCTCATCCAGAGTTCCTTGCTCCTTGGCAAGATCAAGAATCTCTGCCTGAATGTCTTTTGCTTGGTCAAAGTCCTCGGTGTCCCAACCAGACTTGTCGCCAAGTTCTTCATAAGCACTGACCAAATCCTTTAAAGAGGAAGTGGTGCTCTGCGCAGCATCGGCGGCTTCCTTAGATTTCGTGGCCGCAGTGTCAATACGCTGAGAATATTCAACAAATTTCTTTGTTATCCACGACAATGCAAAACCAATGCCAGCGCTTAATGCGGCATTAAGTAAAATAGCTCGTGCCCGAAGCAACAACATACTGAGTGACAACTTGTTTGTTGCACCCTCGGCTCCCTCTGCTTGAACTTTACTTTGGATTAAAGCTGTGGTAAGATTACTAAGAGAAGGCCTTGCTCCGTTTGCCGCTTCTTTACACTGATTGTAAACTGCAACTAAACGCAAAAATTTCTTGATTATTGTGTCCCAAATGCTAGATGTCGTATCTGTTCCATTAGTAGAAAAGAAAGTTAATACCAATCTACTTTTATGAGGAGAAAGTTATGAAAAAGATAGGATACTGTCATTGGTGTAACAAATATGCCGATTTAAATTATGGCTTTTGCCCGTTTTGCTCAAGTCAACTGATATCAATCAGTGCATGGAATAAAATGACCAACAAAGAAAGAGAAGATTGGTTAAATAGAAATCCTAGACACAACCCTCCTAAAAAAATGTGGGGTGTTAATCTTGACTCCGCAGAAAAGGAAAACAAGCAAGCCCGTGCTCAACTTGAAGAGGAAGCTCGTCTCGCTCAGTACAAGCCCACTTGTCCAGTGTGTCATTGCCCTGACTTAGAGAAAATCTCCGGCTTTGACAAGACTGTGGATATAGCTGTTTGGGGCGTATGGTCGAGAAAGGCACATAAGCAGTTTAAATGCAAAGCGTGTGGATATGAATTCTAACATTCTCCGTCAAATGTGAACTCCTGTTCATTTACTTCTTTGTCTTTTTATGGTAGACTTAAATAAAGACTATAAGAAAGGAGGAGGTCACAATGACTAGAGAAGAGTTTAATAAGATTCTTCAAGACGAGATCGAGAAGAATCGGAATAATTTTGCCAACGCTCTGTCGGCAAGAGAAGACAAGAAGATGACAGTTGAGCAAATGGTTGCCGCTGCGTACAATATGGCAGTCACAGACGCAACCGCATCTCTTGTTGCTACTCTCGAAAAAATTGGTGTACTCAAGTACGAAGATTGAGTTGTGAAGTGATTTTTTGAGGCAGTCCTTTAACAACTTCCTCAGCTAATACTTGAGTGTTACCAATAGGTTCTCGCTGCCCCTTGATATAGTCAAGAAAGGCAGTGAGTTCTTTTGTTTCAATTTCAATTTTCATATACGAATTTACCTCGATTAAAAAATGCAAAGTTGGTTGATGTAGCAATATGGGGCTGGGCAAGCAGAAAGCCCGGCAAACAGTTCAAGTGTAAGAACTGTGGATACGAGTGGTAAAAGAAAAGCCCTGCCACACAAAGTAGCAGGGTAGTTGGTCGTATTTAGATTTAGCGAAAAACGTATTTTGCCATTGCGGAATTTCTATCGCAATACAAAAACTCAAAACTCTTAACGCGACTCATTGGGATACAGAGGACAGAACCGGTATTTGCATTCTTTGCGGCATCATCCATATCCTTACCAGACTTTGATTTTGCAGAGCAATGATATGTTAATGTAATATACTCATCATCTGCTGTTTCTAGTTTTCCTAAAATATGAGACCCATCATCCATGTTTAGCATCATCAAATTACCATGAGAATCGATATGCCTAGTCCAAATATTGTCACTCGGCTCAACTCCAAGAATGTTGACCATTATTTTTCGAGCCCAAACAGAGTTCTTGACTTTGTAAAATGCGGAAGCGGCAAGCAGCCCTAAAAGAACGTATGCCAGTACGATAGGAAAATCAACTACAACAAAAGGAAGGATTCTATCTAAGTAATCAACCGTATACTTTAATACAAAACCAACTGCGATACTTAAAATAAGATATCCCTGATATTCAATTTTCTTTAAAGACAGCTTCATATAAAACCAGACACAGATTGCGCCTGGAACAAATACATTAAACAGCGTATCAATGCTGTTGATTAGTTTTACTATTTCCGTCATCAGCGCCTCCATCTTTGCTTTTCAATCTATTATCACTATAATCTCTGAAATAAGCATTCAGCTGATTCTCTGTGGTTTCGTCCTTGCCGCCATGATACGTGTAGTCCGTAATAGAACGACCGCCAAAATTAGAAATTTCCATATTCGGCACATACTTTTTATTATTCTCCATGATTCAACACTCCTTTTGTAAGAGTGTATCACAGACTGTCGCAAAAAGCAACGCAAATTAAAACGCCCGGCCTCCCAGCAGTAGGGAAGTCGGGCTTGTTCATTATGATGATACCTTATTTTAGAAGTTCAGCGATCTCTTCAGCAGTCATGCCGCTGGCCAGTGCGTTGGCAACAATGTCTTCTGCCTTTTTGCGATTCAGCTCTGCTGCAATCTTTTCATCGGCATCAGCCTTTTTCTTTTCGAGCTTTACAATCTCTTTGTTGATTTTTTTCAGCTCTGCTTCTTTTGCTTTTCTTTCAGCATTCAGCGCGGCAATATTCGTGCCGAGTGCTGCGATTTCTTCAGCGATAGATTCTGCGGCAGTATTCTTTTCAGCAATCTGTGCCGCATAATCGATACCGTCAAGAACTTTTACTTTGTTCTTGCTTCCTTTAGGTCTAGCCATAATAAAACACCTCCGTATATTTTGGATACGCAATTGTACTTTTATTATAGCCAGAATATCGTATGTAGTCAACGAATATTTTGTTTTCTCCTATTTGTATCGCGCCAGAGAATAGCGCGTCTCCTCGTTTCCACCTACTTCTTTAAGTCGTCTGATTACGTCTGAGGTGGACTTCTGAACTTTCGTCCAGAACTGACTATCTTTCCAGTGGTTGCTCACTGACCCTTTTTAGTCGATGAACCTTCCACCCTCCTACATTATATAATAGGGGAATGGATCGGCTGCTGACCGCCCATTATAAACGCTACTTAGCACTCGATTGTTGCCATATTTTGACAATACGATAAAAACGAGCTTTTATCTCAGCATATAGCATCCATATCCTTATTTCTATCTTTCGATTCCTACATTATATAAATATAGGTGATATGGCTCTTAGGGTTTCCCAGCACTCTAGGGGCTATTTTATTTTTACATGGTGCCGCATCCTATATTTTTTATACGCAACAAACATAAGAGGGCATATTAACTTTACCCGCACCATTTTTGAGCTTTCCGCTCATCTGCATTACGGACAGCACACCGGAGATGGCGGCTGTCAAAGTGGGTAATGCACCAGCAAATTTTACAGCGTTATCTGCACCGTCAACAAAAACCGTTGCAAGATCTACGAAAAACTTCGGGATATCTGACTTCATCAAGTCCGTACTAAACTTCTGGAATGCAGAATCAAGCTGATTAAGCTTTGCCTGCAAGGAATCCATGTACGTCTGGTTCTCACGCATTGCGCTGCCGCTAGAATTAAGCGCTTGCTTCATAGCATCTTCAGCAACGCTAAAATTATTCAGCAGGGCAGATGTACTCTGACCTCCTCTCTTACCAGAGATCAGCTCAGTAATATTTGCCTGTGTTGTGTCAGACAGATTTTTCCAAACCTCAGAAAGTTCCTTCATAATCTGATATGTTGATTTGAAGGTATTATTATCCTTCATAATATCAACACCAGCAAGTTGCTTCAACTCAGATCGAAGTTCGGATACAGAATCTGCCATCCCATCTGTTGCGATACCGGCATTTTCAGCATCTGTTTTTGAAGCACGAAGGTACATACTCAAAGTTTTTAGGTAAGTGCCACTCGTATCGGCGTCCTGAAGTACACCATTCACAGCAGCCGCCAAACTAAGCGTCTCCTGATATGTATTTCCGGCGGCAGACATCGCAGCTGAACTTTTCTGCATGATAATTCCAAGGTCGTTCATACTGACTGGTTCGGTATTAGCGATTTGGTTCATGCAGTCCAGAAGACGCTCTGCATCATCAGCAACCAACCCAAAACCTTGCATTGCAGAAATCAGGTAAGAAGAAGCAGTTGTTGCATTATCTATTTGGTCTCCAACGTTAGCCATAAGAGCAGACACACGAGCAAGCTCTTCTGAATCTTTATCAGTGTATCCAAGGCGTTTCCAATCGGCTGTGCTACTCACAAGATCAGAGATATTCGCACCAAGTTCACGAGCGTTTGTTGCAGTTCTATCGAGATATTCATTCATCTCGTCGCCAGTCATTTTACTGACTTTTTTAAGCTCTGTTACAGCCGTGTCCAGTTCCAGAACATTATCATAAACCTCTCGCAGACCTTGTTTGACCATTGCAACGCCAGCCATAGCGATGGCGGTCTGGAAGTGCTCCTTAAACAAACGAGACAGTTTTTGACCAAGCGTTTCAGTTTCGAGACCAGCTTGGTGGCAAGCATTTTGGAATTTGCTGACTTTCATTTGAGCTTCTTCAAAAGAATAACTGTTATTCTTAATCGCATCGAAAAGCTCGTTATATTCTGCTTCAAACTTTGAGCCTTCAAATCCATGAAGTGTTTCTTTATACTGATATAGAGTACGCATAAGATTTTCTATCTTATCTGTATCAGTATTTGCTGTCTTTGTCTGACGGCTTTGCCCCAAAGCATCGTCAATATGTTTTCTCACCTGAACAAGTAAATCGTCAACTTGACTAAGTGTTGCTTTAAACTCTGTTGGACCTTTATTTTCATCCAACTGTTTCATAGCAGCATCTAGCTCTGCCAATACTTGTTGCCCAGTTTTGCCATCATCCAACACGCCTGTGTTAAATTGCCCTAAAGCAACACTATTTTTTCTTGTGAATTCCGTACTACTTAATCTATTTTGAATAGTGTTATAGGCAGCTTGCTTTGAACGGACTTGACCGTGCTTCTGTTCGGCTTCTTTCTGCAAATCCTCTTCTGATTTCAAAGCTTGCTCAATTTGAATTTTTACCTTTAGCCACTCGTCAACAATATCACTTACTCGTTGTTTGTACGTAGCAGATTGAGTGTTCATTCCCTTTAAAGAATTAAGTTGGCTTTCAAGACTACCATCAAGAGAATTCGTCTTACTATCGCCAATAAGAACACTGTCAAAACTGTGGTTTCCGGCCTGCTCTAATTCTAATTCTTTTTTACGGATTTCAGTTAATGTTCTTCTCGCAGTGGATTCAAGGTCTTTGTATCCATCCGTGTAAACAGACATGGACGCTTTTGCACTAATAAAAGCATCATCTAAGTCTTTTACGCCTTTCTTGTATGCATCTGAACTATGGTCTGAATCCAACTTTTTAGACGCATCAATAATACCGTCAATGGAATCTCTCAATTCTTGCGAAGCAGTGTCGCTGTCCTTAATGGATTCCTTCCATTTCAGCGCCTGTTCCGTCATGCTCTTGACATGATTTTCAGCTTTCTTCTGAGCTTCATCAAAAGTACTCATCTGGCGAGTGGCGTCAGCCCATGTATCAGCGACAACCTTTAATTGATTAACATAATCTTGCGTTCCGGTTTCAAGCGTGTTAAGAATATCAATCTGCTTTTGAACATCCGCAAGAGAAGATTTTACATCAGAAGCTCCAGAAAAATTCTTATATTTATTATTGGCGTCAGCAAGATTATTTAAGTACGTATTAGTTTGATCGCTTTGTGATTTTTTTAAAGCCTTTAACGCTCCATCATTCGCGGCATTCTTTAACCCTTGAAGCCGAGCCTCAAGCCTAGAAATACTATTAGTTGTTGCTCGTTCAATTTCGGAAATTTTGCTAAACTCTTCCGTCGGAAGAATGTTTACAAGTTCTGTACGCAGCCGACCAGCTTCATTTCTAACAGCTTGAAGTTGACGTAAAACCTCTTCTAACTCTGGCTGATTCTTACCAGACGATTCAAGTTTGAGAGCATCCTTATAAAGAGAACCTTTTTCTTGAACCCTTCGGTAAAAAGCATCTAGTTTTTGTTTCGCTTCATTAGTGTTTAAGTTTACTTTGACTTCGGCTTTCGCATTTTTCGCGCCAGACTGTGCTTTATCAACAGCCTTTTTTACAGCAGCATCAATATTAGATTCATCTATTTTCAAAGTGAGTTTTGGAGACTCTACCTTTTTAATGATTCGCTTCAATGCGGCATTAACATTGCCGATGGTTGCGCCTTCGTTTACACCAAAAGCAATCTCCACAGGAGCCTTTTTAAAACTGTTTTGAACTCCTTTAAATTGATTTTTTAACTCCTCGGTAGTAGTATCAAGAACGACCTTGACCTTTATGGCCGTTACAGAGGAAGTATCAGCACTACTTGCGTTGTTTGTATTATCCGCCATACCGTTGGTCACCTCTCTTTTCCATTTTCAACATTCCTTTCAAAACAAAAAAGAGAAGCGGCCAGCTCCTTAAAGCCAGCCCTCCTCTCATTGAATTTTATTCCAAATAAATCCTCATAAAAGATGGCTTTTACAATCCATGTAAAGCCGTCTTAACAATCATTGCCGCCTCGACTTGCGCAGGAGCAATAAACGGACGTGCAGGGCGATATTCTTTCTGCCCGCCAGACCGAAGATAATAACTCAGATCCATCCAAAGACCATTTTCAATCCAGTTCGCAAACATAGTTCCACCAACAGCCGCGTTCTCACGCTCATCAAATAGAATATTTGCTCCACCATATTCGTTCCAAACAATCGGTGAGTCACCAAAATGATATTCTCTGTACAGTAAAGTATCTGCTACACGTTGAGAATCGAGCTTTTTCCCACCAAGAAAATAAGACGGTTGCGGTTTTGCAATATCTTTTACAATCATCGTAACAGTATTCCCATCACGAGTCACACTACTTACAATATTACTTGCATCTTCGATTCCAGCAGAGCGAGCGGACTGTGATTTAATATTTCTCCTTGCACTTGTCTGTAAAACGGATTCAATTTGCGGAGCTACGTCCTGCATAATCTGCTCCACACCATCTGCTACATCACTCAATAGATCATCGAAGTTTGTGTATGACTGTTTCATTCACTCCACCTCAAATCTCAAACCGATCCTTTGCGGACTGAATCTTGGTCGTATCCTTCTTGATGTAATACTTGTTGGTCACATCCGTACCAGCATGGTTAAGCAGGGAAGATACGTCTTCCAGACTCATACCGGCATTCTTCAACAGAGTAGCACCACTGTGCCGGAAATCATGCGGATGCAGCGTTGGCTCATCAATCATCTCGCCAATCTTCTTACACCAGTCACCGGCAGTGCTTGAGGTAATCGGCATCCATGCACCATTGATTTTCGTACCAACGAACACATAGCCACCATCCTCAATATCATGCTCAGTGCGATACTCTTTCAGTTCTTTCAAAAGCTCAGAAACTTCCTTACTAAACATCAAATCTACGATTTTACCTTCTTTTTCCAGAACGTCATGCACCATGCGGTTCTCATAGTCGATAGACTTCCAAAGCGTATTCCGCACAGCATTGACACGAGCCATCGTTGATAGCGAGAACAGTGCATACAGACGCAGCGTCATCGCATTATCCTTCATGTGAACGGTGGTCGCAGATTCAACCAGAGCGTTCAGCTTCTCTCGCATCAACTTAACCTCATCAGGCGTAAGGTATGTCTGCTTCACAACAGCCACATCCTTGGTCGGTCGGTCAATGAACTCCATCGGATTTTCTTTGATGATTTTCTTCTTGCGAAGATACCGGTACAGCGCAGAAATCGTACTCATACGTCGCTTCATACGAGCAGAGTTATTTCCATGCTTCTTACAATAGAACAGAAATTCCTCAATATCCTCTTCCTCAAGTTCCGTCACAGGAGCATTACCCTGATTGTCCAGAACATAAATCATCCACTGCTTGAAATCCGATTCATAATTGTAAACAGTAGACGGGCTGAGATCACGGATGCCCATATCAGTCTCATATCTATCCCAGTATTTCAAAGACACTGGGTTTACGTTTTTGAACTTCTCAGCATCCCATAACTTCAGCGGTTTACTTCTTGTAGCCATATTAAAATTCCCTCCAACCCACCTCTAAAAGTGTTTATTCCTTTTTATCTTTTGCCAGCACAGCAGAGATCTCCTGCTTATTGTCCAGCAGGGCAGAAGTCACTTCAGAAAACTTCTCAACATCAAAGTCATTCAAGTTGCCCTTCACATCATTCAAATAGTTCTCCATAAAGTCAACGAAATCAGAAATAGGGTCAGGCTTCTCAATAATCTCGTTGAGCTTGCCACAGAGACCAAGAACAAGCCATTCCTTATGAGAACGGTCAATCTGCTCGTGGACAGCCTTCTCCAGAGAATCGTACTGATCCCAGAATGCAGAAGTATCACAACCAGCCTTGTTAATCTTGAAGTTAAAAGACTCGTAAGCAATACGCGGCCACTCACTCTGCGGCTCACTACGATAATCATAATCCGCAAAATACTTTAGAACGGTTAGCCGAAACACCACATCAAGCAGTGCGGGCTGATAATCACCGTCAATAGTACATGCCTTAACTACTTCATCAAGAAACTCATTTCGCTCCTGAAAATTTAAAACCTTCATTTTATCTCCCTTTCGTCTGTGCTTGCTTTAATTTCTTTCGCTCTTTTCGAGCTTTTTTTAGGTCGTCGTAATCGACCCAACCTCCATCAATTTTGGAGTATGTGATCCAGCGGTAATCTACATCAGGATACTTGAACCAGAACATCTTGCGCTTCATCAGCGCAACACTATCAGCGAATCCTTTCGTATCAATCACTTGTTTGCTGCCATCTCGATATGTAATTTCATAGTCCGCCACATAATCAATCTTCCGAACCGCTACGTCCTTTCCGTCCTTATCGACCCGGCGGAACGCTTCCTGCAGAAGGAAGGGGACTTGCTTACGACACTCTACAATTTCGCCGCTTGCCAGCCTTGGCAATACAATATCTCGATAAAACAACATTTCTGCCTTACTATCATAAACTACGCCGTCATATGTTCTATCTGCTGGATTCTTACTGACATTAAACTTTGTCCTGTTCTTTTTCTCCATAAAACCACCACGAAAAACAAAGGGGCGGTTATGCCCGCCCCTTACGATTTGATGTTCTCTTAACTACCGGCTTCACGGGCGTCTCATCCTTTACATCACTAGATGACTCATTCTCAGCCTTTGCAGGCTTATCCATGATCTCATGGAAAACATCACGAACAGCTGGGATAAAAGTCTCTACCTCGGCTTTCGTAACATTCTTGTACTTGCGCATCAAAAGAGTAGTCAGATCTGCTTTTGCCGTCTCTTTTGAAATAATTCCCTGACGATACTGGTTTACGGCAGTCCACACAAGAAAGTGCGGCTCAGTGTCGCAAATCATTCGCCAAGGATTAAGACGCGCATCCTGCTCGCAATGCGGGCAAACCGGATATTCTTTTCCGCAAGTACGGCACCAATTCAGATTTGCCATTAGGCAGCAGCAGTCTCAATACGGAACAGGCGCTTGTCTTCAGAGCAGTATTCCTGAGTAGCGCTAATCTTGACCGGATGAGCCAGCTCATTAGTGAAAGTCATATCGATAGCATTATCCATCTTGGCATTCGGGAAGATGATACGCATCAGCTTCTTATTTGCCTTATCGCAGGGATTGTAGCAGAATGCCTCAATCACGAACTCGCCCTCGGTAGAGAACTTATCGGCGCTATCATTGATAGCAATACCCTCCTCGCTCTCGTACTTATACTTCACAACAAAGCGGTCGCCAGCCTTCAGATCTGCACCAGTGGGCAGAGTGACCTCAGTACCAGTAACAGAGAACTGAGACTCTGCGGTCTCACCCAGCTCAAAGGTCTTCAGTGCATTACCCTGACCATCGACCAGATCGATGTACTTAAAGGGGGCATTTGCAACAGCAGTCTTGGGGGTATGGGTCAGAGTCAGCTTCTTGCCGTCAGCAGAAGTCAGGTACTCAACAGTGGTAAAGACCTGCTTTGCCTCAGAGGAAGCAACCTCCTTCTTGGAGCCCATCTGCTCTGCCAGAGCACCCAGATGCATCAGAGCATTAGACCAATCTGCCTCTGCAGTCTTACTCTTATCGAATGCCATGATGTTAACGCCCTGTGCATCCTGAGCGTAAACAGTCTCGCCGCCCAGAGTCAGCTTGAAATCCTTAACCTGATTCATGGTCCACAGACGCTTGCCGTTCAGATCATACTCGTGAATGCGATGAACGCGGTCAATAACGACCTCATTAAAATTAAAATCGCTCATAATATTCTTCCTTTCAATTTATTTGGATAAAAATAAAAGAGCAAGGTCAATCAACCTTGCTCGTCCAATCCAGTTGTGCTTTTGGAATCTTTCCAAATTCCACGGTGCCAGCGTAAACGCCATGCATCGTATTGTCGTAACTTTTTATTTGCTGAATCTTTCTTACATGATTCATGAATACACTCATAGGGTAATCCATAGCCTTGAAGTAATCCGCTTTAAAGCCAGACGAACACGCCATCGAGAGCACAAGCTCCGCAAGGTGTGGTTCATAACGCTTAATTTTTTGATACTCCAAGTTATCTCTGGCTTCCTCTATCATTGCAATTCTTGTCGGTTCGTCGGCAGCAAACTCGGAATGCTTTTCAATTCCATTCGCAGCACATAGGTACTGAGAAATCGTTTCATACACCACATGGTCAATACGAGTGTCCGTAAGCCTGTTGTGTAATACGATTTCACCACTTATGTTATCTTTCGCCATCATAAACCCAGAAGTGTCCATATCGCCAAGCAAAATAGACATATCTTGATCTTTATTGCCTATAAAAAGTTGCCGGAACATTTCAAAGTCCGAAATCTTCTGCCAATCAATTCCAACAGAGTCAAGCTGTGCCTTGTAATCGCTCGATGTAGAACAGAATAAATAAACTAACTGAAAATACTTTTGCTCACCATAATCGATGATGTCACCGACAGAAGGCATGTGAATCGTAATTTTGTCGTTGATTTTAAAGTCTCTTCCGCGCATCAAGCTTGGCTCGTACATTTCCCGAAGTTCCATCAGCCACACCCCACAAGGTCATCCAGATCCTGCGTCTTGAACGTCATAATTCGCACACGATGGTGTAAATCCATATTGTCCTCGATATTGGATGTGATTTTAAGCTGTTTGATTCCAAAAATTGTACTGCCGTGTAGTTCTTTTTCCACAAGACCACTCAGATAGTCAACTCGTGTTGCACCACCATGGCCCTTCATTTTCATCAGCGCCTGGTTCACAATAACCCATACAGTAAGTGTGAAGTTTTCATACCAGTCGTTGACGTTGCTTCGGTCAGTCATATTTACCTTAAAACAAATATAGCTGTGCGCTGCCTCAATCGTGTCAGGAATATGGAAGTATGGGAAGATGTATGTATAAATCGCCTCGTCAGGCTCTTCAATGTCATCATTGCCCATCGCTTCAACAAGCCCATCAGTATTAACCAGCTTCAAGGCCAATTTGTTTTTATAATCAGTAATCAATTCACTCGTTGTCACAGCAAACTCACCACCTTACATTCAATGGATGCATTTGCTGTACCATCTGCATTCGTCAAAGAAATCCTAACAGTTGCGCCGTCCATAATACTATTATTCAAAATACGAATTTTAAAAGTACCATCGTCGGCAGTCTGCGTTTCTACAAATTCCTTGAATTCCTCAAGGCAAACGAACTTCCACTTAGCAATTTCAGTAATTTCCTCGCCAGCAACACTTGTGAACATAGGAGAGAATTTTTTCCAAGAACCACCAATACGAACCTCTGGTTTTCCTACATACTTTATAGTAGCTGTCACACGAGAATCTATTTCTGATTCGTCGATTTTGTTTGGCTCAAAATAATCACAAATCATCTTCTCAGCATTATCCGTCTTACTGTTATACTGATCCTGCCGGATGTTCAACACAAGGAACCCCTGTGTCCTACCATGCAGTTCGTAACGCTCTGTACTCTGGTCAACAGAAGTCGTAACATACGTTTTCGGCTCGCCATTGATAATTTCCAACATAAAGCGCTTATCAAGGTCAATCAGTGCGGTCTCGTCATCAAAAGGCATCTGTACTTTATATTCACGTTGACTCAATGAAGTCATGATAATCTCCTTATTATTTGCGTAATAAGGCTTACTCAGTGTTGCCCAACGAGAGACTATCTCACCAGTAATCGGATTTTGCCATTGGATTTGACGGTTACACAGCTCCATTTTTCCACGAAGAAAAATTTCATCGTTTGGTTCAATCTCAGTTACCAGCTATTTACAATTGTAGCAGTCAACAATGTCGCCAAGATTCAAAGAATCACCAGGATAAGCCCAGATTTTCTTTTCCTTAGCAATACTATTACTGCGACTAACAACCAGCTTCTGAGGTAAACCATTCACAAGAGCATTATCCTCGTAATCAACGCTATCTTTAAAATGTGCAGCAAAATCTCGCTTTGCAAAAGCAATTTTGACATCCTTTTTGTTAGACATTTTTGCGGCACCACCAACAGCTCGTGCCCTTGTATAAAAGTCCATCGGTACACCTCCTTACTCAGAGTAGGAAGCGTATGTATCATAGTCGATGGTCTTACGCTTACGGGTCGAGCGGTCTTTTGCCATATAGTTGTCTAACATCGTCATATTCTCCTCGTGAATGTCTTTCACAAGAGCACGAATACTCGTGCGCTCATTAGCAGGGGAGAATACTTGTAAACTCGTAGGAAGGTCCTGTGCGCTAAATGCTTTCAACTTCCCAAACTCACGCTTAAAATGTTGCTCCAACATCAAATGCGCTAACATATCAATCTCATCGAATGTGAGATCTGAATTAAACTCTTCTAGTTCTGAATCGTAATCATCGAAACTAAAATCCTCTTCCGGTTCAATGTTTCTGGTAATCACAGAAAGTGACTCCATCAAATAACTTTTTGCACGGTCATGTACAAGATCTCGCACTTCATTCTCGCTCAGGTCAAAATACTGAAAGAAATTACTATCAGTTTCGACCAGCTCGTAGAACTTGTCGTATATTTCCGAAAATGCGGTCACATTATCCCTCCAATCTTACTCGGCGGGAACAACCTCCGCCTTTTCTGCCTCTGCCTTCTTACGGCCACGCTTGACAGTAGTCTTTTCTACAGAATTATCCGGTGCAACAGTCTGTGCGCCTGCCATCATAGCCTGCATCTGTGCCATCATAGCCTGCATCTGCTTCTGCATTTCAGCCATCTGATTCTTTGCAGTTTCAAGTTCGGCCTGAACATTATCAGCAGACTTGGTCGCAGGTACGACAGACAGCTCACTGTTACGCTTTCCAGCACGGAGCTCCTTATAACGCTCGTCAATCAGGCGCTTGACCTTGGTAGACAGATCTTCACCGGCATTGGTCATACGATAAAAGCGACCACGAATACGCTCAAACTGAGCACCATCCTTAATGTCAATCATACGCTGAAGATTCTCGACAGTGGGATTCAGAATCGCATTGTCGATATCTTCAATGAATAGAACATCGTCGCCCTTAATGCCAATAGCCTTAAAGATTTCATTCTGCTCTTCAGGGCGAAAACGCAGAACACCATTCTTGAACGCAGAACAAGTGCTATTCATATACATAATCTCCTCCGGCGGAATAGGAATCACACAAGGATCTTCCACACTACCGGGCTCGAAAGTATAACCCTTACCGTTCAGTGACGAAATGGTAACCACGTTATCGTCGCAGTTCAGAACGTCAATAAACTTCTTTTCCATCACGGAACTCATAATTTGTCTCCTTTTCTATAAAAGCGGAGACCGCAAAATCCCCGCTCAAATTTGCCTTTGGTAAAAATTACTGCAGAACAATCTTAGCAACGCGCTCGATATGATCAATGCTATAGCCGAAGGTAAAGTCCTTGACCATCAGATGGATCTTTTCGTTGTTATTGTCGTGATCCTCGTAAGTATGAGTCTCACCCTTCATGTCAAGGCGACCAATCTTGCCTGCGATGCCATAGATACGCTTATCCGGGATCAGCAGGGAACCATCACCCAGCTTCTTAGCAGAGCTAATACCAGTGATAGCAACACCATCATAAGTCTTAACCAGACCATAACGGTTGAACTCGTCCTTAGCTGCGTCAGACAGATACTCAGCGTAACCGGTCATACGACGCATCTTGGCACAATACTTCATCAGGCTGACAGTGAAGGGATTACCACCATCGGCGTACTCATTCAGATACAGAGCCAGAGCGTCCATGTCCTGCATAGTGGGCTCCTTGCCCTGTGCATCGATCTTCTGCTCACCACCAGTGATAGCGTCATCAACCATGCTGAAAATGTCATAGAACATCTGGTTCTTCAGAGCCTCAGTCATAAAGGTGGTCAGAGTTGCCACACTCTTCCAAGCATTACGTCTTACTTCCACAAAGCTAAGATCAGCCTCAATCTGCTTATTACGCCAGACGGGTTTAATGGTCTCGTAGTGCAGGTAAGACTTCGGCACATTGCCACCCTTAGCTGCATCATAAGCCTTCAGAGTATTCTTAACAGTACGACCTGCCTCGTAGTCATCAAACTCACCAACATTACCACGTTCAAACATGGAGTCCAGAAGCTCGTCAGGTGCACCATACAGCTCATCAGTCACGGTGCGGTTAACAAACTGAGCAATCTCCTTATTGGGATCGCCCTTGTCAATCAGCTCCTCAACATGAGCGCCAACAACCTCTGCAATTTCCTTGTCCTCGGCATCCATAGCGCGATTGTACTGAGTCTTCTCAGCAACTTCATAAACACGACCAGGCTGCTTCATCAGCTCGGCCACTTCAATATTCAGTGCCATAATTCATTTCCTTTCTCTTCGCGCAAAATAAAAGAGCTACCGTCCAAAGACGATAGCCTTAAATTTCACGTATCATATTCAAGATTTTTCTCTCAATCAAGCAACAGTCTTTGCCTCGGGCAGCACACTGATCATAATCAGCTTGTGGCCGTTGTCGTCCATCACACCAGCAAACTCAAAACGAGAAGTACCAGTAGTAGCAACCTGCCACTTACCGTCAATATTGACCTCCAGCAGCTTGCCGATATTGGTATCCTGTGCATCGCCATCCTTGTACTGGTCAGTGCCGTACAGCTCGCCAGCATACAGAGGAACACGCTTCACCAGCACACCTGCCTTAATCTCGGTTGCCATCTTATCATAGTCATCAAAATTAGTCTGGCTTGCATAGATGCCCTCCGGGATAAACTCATGGGCAACCATCTCGATACCCTCAGCGGTAGCTGCGTCAGGGAACTTAACCTGACCAGCCTTGTGGTCAACCTGGACACCCATGCCGGTGACCATATCGACCTTTGCGGCATAGTTAGCGGGAATATTCTTCGCGCCGTTTACCATCAGTTCACGAATCATAATATTTTTCCTTTCTCTTAAATGTTATTACTTACCCAAATATTCCCGCCATGCATCACGCTTGTTAGCGTTAGTGGTGTTATACTTGGTTTCATTCAAATTCAGCTTGATGCTCTCAGACTTATGTACCTCAGAGGTCTCAATCTTCTTTTCAGCAGGCGCCTTCTTGGCAGCTTCAACGCAACGCTCGGCAATCACATTCTTGATGCCGGTCTCGTCCAGATTCTCAATCAAACTTGCGTAATTGCCACCCTCGGAAACTTCAGCTTCAGTAATCATCTTGCTGGAGAGTGCGTACTGACGCAGATCCTCCTTCTTCTGTGCAAGCTCTGCAGCCGCTTTTTCTGCCTCTGCCTTCTCTGCCTGATCCTTATATGGAGCCAGAGAAGCAACCTCTTCCTTTGCACTCTGCAGCTCAGTGTTCAGACTTGCAATAGTGTTATTCAACTCCGCAATCTTGGTGTTAACATCAGAAATAGAAACAGTCAGAGTAATACGCTGCGGCTCGCCAAGAGAAACCTCGTTGCCCTCAACGGTGTAAGAGAACATAATGTAATCCAAATCGTTCATACAACGACCGAATTTCTTACACCAGATAGTGTGATCTTCGGGGAACACTTCGGCTAGATACATATCTGAATTAAACTTCACAACAGCTTCATTCAGCTTCTCGTACAGGTCATGACCGGTCAAACTGGAAGTCTCAGTGGTAGACTCCGGCTCTGGCTCACCAGCAGGTTCAGTGCCGGTTTCAGGCTCAGTCGGGGGAGGGGTTTCACCGCCTTCCTCGGAAGTCTGAACATCAGGCTCTGCCGGAGTGGTGGGCTCGGTGGTAGACTCAGTAGCGATCTGCTCTGCCTGCTCAGTCTCGGTTGGATTCTCGACCTGCGCGGTCTGAGTCTCCTTATCCTTATTCAGTTCCAATTTTTTTGCCTCCTTTTCATTAGATTCTGTATTTGAAATCTCTTTTGTATCCTCGATATAGGCATTCGCTAATTCAAGGCCAAAATCGGTTTCAGCGACTTCAAGCAGCTTAGAGCACTTGTATGCCGGTTCAACATTTGCACCAAGCAAACAATGTGCAGTAAACACACCATCGTCAATAATTTTTGCCATGCGTCCACCCACGATACCCTTATGAGCTTTCAGCACATCAATTTCCCAACTGGTATTTAACGTGCCACTCTCAATACGGCGCAAAATCGTTGCACAAGCTTTTGGATATCGCTTCCAGATCTTACAAGAGGCAACAATAAAGTCGGTATCGTCAATTTTCTCGATACCGACTGACTGAAAACTACCGAATGCATCAGTGTCAAATTCAGCAGTTTTGTATTCATTGCCATCATCGTCTTTTCTGGTGACGACTTTCATATTGTGACCGGAAAAATCCAGTTCACCCTTTGGAGCTACAACCAACTTACCAACAAGCGGGTTGCCAACCAGTGTACTCATCCAACTTTCAATGGTGTCACGGTTTAAAGCAACCTGATTCCCATTTACTGAGAAATCACAGATGACAAACTTGGCAAGATAGTGGTCTGGATGCTCCGTAATCTCAGAGCAACAGATGTTTCTACTATAGAAATACTCCTTACTCATCGTTCATCACCTCACTTACTATCTTCATTTCTCTGCTGGTCATAAATTTGTTTTTCAGTTTCCTCGCCCTTTGGACGGCCTGTCTTTTTATCACTGTCACCATCACCGCCGGAACTACCGGTCGATGTATAAGAGGTCTGGCGAGCCACAAACACATCGTCATAACCTTCCTCGGTTTCAGCCTGCCGCTTACGTAGTTCGTCCTCAGCATGAAGTCCCATATATTCGTAAGCAGTCTTGTAAGAACAGTTCAAAGTGGTGAACAGGAACTGAGCAATCGCCTTCTTCATCTCCATACCCATCATTTCAGTAGTAGAGACCTTCACATCAGGGCAGTACATCGGGTCTACACCTGCATCTTCAAGGCGAATACGATACCATCGTTTTAATACATCTTCAATCTGTTCTGCAATCTTACCGATATTTTTCATCAGCTGGTCAAGAGACACCTTTGCAGTTGAAACAGTCTGCTGACCATCAGTATTCAAGAAACTAATACCCAAAGCAGCCATTTCTCGATTGCGATACTGTTTGACAGTCTCGATATTTGTCATCTCAACTTTTGGCTCAACATACTTGATATCCTTTACATAAGGAGCGGTAGTCACAAGCACGGTATTTTGCTTCCATGCACGCAGCAGGTTATCGTGCGCCGTCACTTGTTCAGAGAAGCCCTTTTTATCTTTGTTTGGCCCCATCAACTCAGGGTCAAGCTGTTGCCAGATGATTTTCTTTGCCTTAGCCTTAGCATTTACACGGTCTGAAGTATCAAAGGTCTCAAGCATCAATGCCGGACGTAAGGCGCGAAACAGGGGAGAGACACCATATTTTTGTCCCATATTGCCAATACGAATCACGCCACAATGGTCAACATCCAATTTTGCGTATGTATCACCATTCTTAAATGCCTGATACACCTCATCTGGATAGTTGTTCTGAATCTCAGTCTCCTGATTTTCAAAGAACAGTGCTTTATTCTTCTTATCCTTCAGCATAGATTTGCTCAAAGCAGATTTCAGTTTAGACATGTTAATAAGCACAACAGGCTGTCCATTTGATAAGTAATCACTTATCTCAGCAATACCAAGAGGGTAATAGTCTACAATGTAGTTCTCATCCTTCTGACGCAGATATGTAATATAAGTGCCCTCTGCGTAAGTCATCGGAATGGCGGCACGTAGCAGACTTCGCACATTGATTTGTGCGTTGAAGTCATCAATCACTTCACGGGCGTAATTTACCTGTTTTGTCTTATTACGCTGTTCAGGGAACTGAGCGAAACTGCATTTGAACTCAGTATTAACATTCGCCTCAATCGCATCATAAGTAATGCCAATCAGGTCATCCTTGTTGATGTAATTACGGATGATTCCATTGACCGTCTGCACATTCGTCAGACTTGACTGTAGCCCTTGTGCAAGCTCATCAATTCGGTCAACGGTCAGTGTCTCAGAGGAGGCTGAAATTTTCAGATATGTACTATACTGCTTATTTTCAGGGTCATAAGACGCAACTGCATTTCGGATGACGTTATTCATCCTCTCTTCTGAAAGTTCATTCAAAGAGGTAATAACTACAGTACCGTCGTCTGTCTGTGAAGCAGTCACGACATCAAAATCTTCCTTTTTCTTTCTTGCCACATTTTCACCTCCTCTGCTTAGAAGTCAATGTTAGAAATACAAATCGGCGGAGCAGTCATTGTCTCCACCGCAGACTGGCGCACTTTATCCTTACGACGTAATTCGTATAGACGATGAGCAAGTAAAATTGCAACATAGAACCTATCATCGTGAATTTTGTTGGCAACATCGGGTGCCAAAGCATATGTTACGGTCGTATTTTCAGAGTTTGTCGTTTTCTGAATACTTGTGATCTCGTTCTTCATCAAGTCGATGTTAACCCACGCAGTCTGTTCCTCTAAGGAAAGTTCATGCGTCTTCAAAATTTCTTGACCAGTTGATTTATCCACACCGTCTACTACCTGAACATAATCTCCGCCGTTGTATTCAAGAGGGAAATGAATGACACCAAGATTCATCAGCTCAATAAATTCCTCAACCATTGCAGTGCGGAATTTACGAGGACTAATTAGACGTAGCTTATCAACAGCATCTGGGTAACGGGTATCATATCCTTCATATAATTCATGATTTGCGTCGATAAAACCACGATGTTCTGCACCTGTTTTATCAGTCCAATTGTTAAGTAAACCGTCCGCATATGTGGAAGTACCACCGCCACCAGCGCCTTGGTCAATCATCAATCTATCAATGTACTCATAATCAGGATTTTGACCATTGTAATGTAGAATCAACTCATGTAACTGCTCAAGCTGACGATTAGAATCGAGCTTGAATTTTTTCTCGTTCGCAAGATCAACCATGTTCACGCAATTTATAATGTCGCCACACATGCCGTTTTCTGGATCGTTATAAATGCGCATAACGCCAACAATAGAGTTATCCATTGTGCGGGCAGGATCAAACGCAAGAATATACTGATAGTTCCTATCCCAATAAAGCTGTGGGATATACTTTCGCTCATTGCGACGAACCGTACCCCATTTGATAATCTGGTTTACGCCACCATCACGGCTTGGTCGATTATAATACTCACGCAATGCCTTCATTTTATTTGACTTTAGAGCTGCATCTACCTTGTCTTGTGTCAATAGTGCTTTGTATGGCTTACCCTTCATATAAACTTTGATTGCAACGTCACAAATCATATCACAAACAAAATAATCTCGATCTCCTGCAATCATGCGCTTTGCAAATTGCTTGTAGTATTTATAAAAAAGCTTGTCCATCGTGTCCTGACTTGAAGCATAAACTAGCTGAGTAGGAACCTGACGAGGCTGCATTTCAGGATTATAGTCACTGTCAGTGTCAGTGACGAAATCCGTATTCTGTGTTGCAAAAGCTTCACAGACAACAATCAGTTCGTCGGAGCAGAATGCCGCCTCATCAAAGAAAATAAGACTAGCTCGCTTGCCACGCACACCATCTGGGTTGGAGTTCAAAGTGTTAATAGAACTACCGTTATAAAACTCAACAACATACCCGGCGGGATTATGACTAAAACCACTTTTGTTGGTTGCAGACTTTTTCGTTTCTTTCTCTGCAATATCTTGCAGACTACGGATAGACGCAGCCGTCTTACCAACACGAGTAACAATTTCCTCGATCTTATTAAATGTCTCTTTTGCCTGATCACCTACATTACTTACAATGTAAATAGACTGGTTCTCATATAATATTGCCTTTAGGATAATGAAAACAGAACCTACAAAAGACTTGCCAAAGTTTCGACTACACGCCTAAAGAACATGACTTGCATTCCAGCTTTGTTCCAGCATATATGCCTGAGCGTCAAATAATTGGATACCCAATAAATCTCTAGCCGCAATAACAGGATTGCGCCGATAGAATGCAATCGTTGCCGCATCACACTCATAAATCTTACGTTTTGCGGCTGTAATAATAGGCGCTCTTTGTTTCATCCTCATACGGCATCACCATCCGTATCTTTTACACTTGCGTCAACACCGGCATCTTCCAACAGCTCCTTGAGCCGCTGATTCTCAATCAAAGACAGCCTGTATTTTTCTTTCGCGTCATCACTTTCTTTCTGAAACTTATCAATCAGTTCTCTTTGTATATCGAAAATTTCCTGCTGGTCATTTTCGTCAAAGAAAGCGTTTTCCTTGATTGCCTTAGAGCTCATATCTGCCGCCCATTGAGTGCCAGGAGACCGTAACTGATCGTAGAAGTTTGCTTCTGCGCCAGCAATATCCTTTTCACGCATATCCTTCATTAAGAATGTAAGCGTATTACGTCCTGCATCCTTGTTGGAACGGTTCTTGACAGAAATCTCATTTTCCTTTGCAATCTTGTCGTTATTAGAAACTAGCTTAACCTTAATGTCATTCAGACTTTTGATTGCCTCAGCCGAGTTCATCGGGTTTAAGCGGGCAATCTGCAAGTCGATTTGTCGAATCTGATTATTATTGTTCACGACTTGAACAATCTGAGATAGCTTGAATGGGTCGTCCTCAATACCATCCTCAAAATACTTAATGAGTTCGCTAAATAGATATCGGCGGTCGCTTTCGTTATAACCATCAAATGGATCGTATCCAATAACAGAAATACAATCATCCTTGGCTTGAATCTCTGCTTTCGACCACTTTTGTTCCTTCTCTTCCTGTAGATCAAGAGCATTCTTGTTCAGTTCTCCATTTACAAGAGTATTAGAGAAGGTTTGAAATTGATACTGTCTGCCGTTTAAAACAAGGCGGTTATACGCGCCGGGACGACAAGTTCCAGAATTTGCAACAACCGAATCATAAAGACTGTTATAAAACGGAACATCCAAAATGTGGCAAAGCAACATACAAGCCGTTCTATCACTACCAAATCGTCTTGAGAAATCATCAAACATTTCATTTACACATTCCTTGCAAACAGGAACGTAATTGTCGTTTGCTTTCCAAAAGCCATATGTATTTTTATAGAAGTGACCAACTGCCACATCATATTCTTTACCACAACGCAGGCATTTGAATGTCTTCTTGTTCTCGGTTCCTTCAAGAATAACGCCATCCTCAACAACCTTTTTCTTTCTAGGCAAACAAACACCTCCATTCAAAATCAAAATAAAAGCCGTAGAACGTGCGCACATCCTACGGCAAACAAAAGATCCACCCTCATGAGCACCAATAATCTGGGAGGCCGGGTGGATTTAATTCTATAAAAGACCTGCTATGATACGCATCGTTGAGAGGCTGAACAGGTTCTGTTCAAAATTCGACCTCAGCATTTTGACACCGTAGTGAGCTAAGGTCTTTATCATCTATTTGGGCTTACGCCCTGCCGACGAATCGGCTGAATTTTGTATTTACGGCCAGCTTTACGCCGACCGTGCCACCTGAAATACACAGGCAGGACTGTTCATAAAAGGACCTACCGCCAGAGGGAGTAGAAAACTGGCGATAGGCTTGCGAAAGGGGAGATGTTGGGTGCAGGTGCGGGAGTCAGACCCGCCCAAGGCACAGCTTATGAGGCTGGCTAGTACATCGGCACTATCACCTGCGACATATGATGCCTAAGTGTCATCTACTACCAAATCGTGTGCACATCACAGGTTTGCCATAGATCGACTTCGGACTTGCCTCCAACCGCGAATTGGAAGCCATTTTTGGCACGCCCAGAGAGACTTCAACTCCCAAGAGGCAGATTTAGAGTCTGCCGTTTTAAGCAATTAAACTATAGGCGCATAAAACCTACCTTTTAGCCGGTGGTAGGGAACCGGTATAATATAGGCCCTCCGGGAGAAGGACTGGCGCGGTCTCAGAGATTCGAACTCTGGCATCGGGTTTACCGACCTAACGGTGTTCAGGACCGTTCTCTTCAACCACTTGAGTAAGACCGCACAATAAAACAAGCACTTATCAAACCATCCGAGCTAGTTGAATTGTTCTCGTGTCGATAAAACGCTTGTTTTAGACTTTTAAAGCTTCGCATTAACGTAGCGAAACACGATTGGCTTGGCATTTTGCTTCTCAAAGCTACTCTACGTCTGACTTTACAGCTTATACACGGTTGCAACCAATGACCGCTTTTGCCATGCCACCTACAGGAATCGAACCCGTATGTGAAAATTACAAATTTCCCATTCTACCATTAAATTAAGGCGGCACGATAAGCTGGAGCAATCACCCCAGCCCATAGAAAAGGAGACAACAAATGATGTCCCAAGCAGACCTTGCGGTCGTACTTCTTTTTTAATTACCCACTTAAATTGGTAGGGTTTCACCGTTTTAATTCAAACGCACAATATGCGTTTTACTCTCGATCAACTTTCCATCCCTGTCCTGATAGACAATAATGAAGCCTTCTCGCTGAGAAGTGGTCAACTTGCCCTCTGCATACTGCATCTTAGAAGACTCACAGCAACAACCCTGCTCATATACAACAGCTCCGTCACCAATATCGTAATGACCGCACTTGTGAGTGTGAGCGAGAACCACTGCATTGATGTCCTTAAATCCGTTATCGCGGAAGTATCTGAATGCCTTCTCAGCAGTCTTCAGTAACCCAGATGAGTAAGTCAGCGGATGCACAAAGACGGTATCACCAATCTGACTAAAATAAGTATCGTTATAAACAATCTCGATACCAGTACCATTGAACACCTCAATCAAAGGGTCATAATGGACCTTTGTATGAAGTTCCTTGTTATAATGGTTGAAACCATCAACAAAAATAAGCTCCAAAGATGTCTTCGGCATCAGTTCAAGTAGGTCGGTGTCCAGATTCTTAGCAAGGTAATTCTGAAAACGCAAGTCATGATTGCCATAATTGATAACAACCTTCTTGGGCTGAAGCATTTCAATCAGATCAATCATATACTGACGAGCAATCAGGATTTCCTCCATTGGACTTTTACGATATACTTTTAGGAAGCGAGAAATGGAGCTGCAGTCTACCAAATCTCCGTTTACCTGAAGGATATCAATCTTTCCAGCATACTCACTAAAAGTCTCGATGGGCTTCTGGAATGGAATATGTAGGTCGGAAATAGACAGAATGCCGGTTCCTACATCTCTATTAGATAAGGACTCCTGATACTGCATACCCGCACGGAATGCTTTAAAACGCTTGCGATATGTGCACTCACCAAAATTCTTACCCAACTCATCATTGAGCACCTTGGATGCGCCATCCCAAGTCAACTCTCTAGCCAGAACAGCATTCCCGATTCTTACAAAGAAGTCATCGCTCGTTTCTTCTGGCCGTTTATTATAGCAACCCATTGGCATCAAGCTGGGTCGCCCAGCAGCTCATCAGAAGTGGAAATATTGATGGTGACACCCTCAATACCATCCCACTTTGCCAGAGCTTCCGTCAGATTGAAGACGTTCTCGCCATCCTTGGTGATCTCGGTGATAGTGCCCTCTGCAGTATCAATAATAGCGTTCTTAAAAACAACACTCTTCTTAGCAACCATAATTCTATTCTCCCTTATATTTTATTTCAAAATTGAAATATTTAACGATTAAACTGAATCATATCAGCCCACGTACTGATCCAGCCACGATGGTTGGTATGCAACTCACAAATTGCAGTTCGGTCATGTCCCCTAAAGTGTTCAAGATATGGGAGGAAACCACTATTCTGTGGATTCTTATACAAATCGCACTGACCAGTATGTCCGATTACGACAAGCTTGCACGAATCCTTCAGCCTAGTAATGACCTTTAAAAGATCACTAAGATAGAAATTCTGCGTTTCATCGAGCAAAATTACCTTTTTATCAAAGGTGATGCCGCGCATATATGTGTGAGTTGCACACTGAATATACGCACCATATTTCTGACTTTCAGGATTGTCATCAACAATCATCGCAACATTTGGATTAACGCCAATAGTCTCAAGTGCCTGATAAAGTGGTTCCATATACGGAGCACTCTTCTGTTCCTGCGTGCCGGGAAGATAGCCTTGCTTCTCTTCCTGTGTAGGAGAAACAATATATGCGATACCATTATATAGTCCATACTGAACTAACAAATTCGCCACACCGACAGCAATCGTAGTTTTACCAGTACCAGCACGGGCGTTACAGAACACAACATCAATATCGGGATTCCAGATTGCGTCCCTAAAGATTTTCTGTTCCGGATCGAGCGTCATTCCATAAAAAGTAGGATATTCATCCAGATTCTGCGGGACATCCTTCTTCTTACGCATTTCAGTCTTATCAGAAGCCATATATTATAACTCTCCCTTAATTGAATTCATCCACATCATCGCAAATCTTATCTACAATGCCAAAGTTGACCTGCTCATTAGCGTCCAGATACCAATCCTTCGCTTTATTCTTGGTCATAGTCTTCTTATCAATGGTAGAGTGAGCCATAATATACTCACGCATCTTTGCAACCTGCTTCTCGTAGTAGTCCATAGCCATCTTAGACTGCTCAAAAGTACCCTGCGTACCGCCAGAGCCACTATGAATCAATGCAGTAGAATGAGGCAGAGCAAAGCGCTTCTGACCAGACAGCAGCATCACAAGAGCAGCGCTCATTGCAATACCTGCGTTGATCGTCCAAACAGGAGTCTTACTCAGCGCAACAACATCAATAAAGCTAAACATCGCATCCAACTCGCCACCATAGCTGTAAATAAACAGCTTAATAGGTTTGCGCTGCTCAATAGGAGTATTCTTGTCGATACGGTTGTATTGAAGAATCTTTCGCTCAATTTCAATCAGAGACTGGTCAATCTCAAAATCAATAAAAAAGATGCGATCCTTCTCGTCAACGTAGAAGTTCATCATCTCAGGAGAGGGGAGACCACCACCATTCATCAGGTTTGTAATCTCCTCGGGCAGCTGAATTTCAAAATCCAAAGTCTGTACCTCGTTCTTTCATAAATTAGTCTCGAATGCCGCGTTTGGCACGCTCAACAATTTCACGAGCTTCAATATTAAACGGAATCAGCTCCAGATAACGAACAGATTCCTCAATAAATCGCTTGTGTCGAGTTTTTGCAATGAAAACCTTCGGATAAACCTTACGAATTTCCTTTGCTTCTGCTTTGGTAATCTCAATCATTTAGGTAAAACACCCTTTCAAAATAAAATAGGTAGGAAGAAAACAAGCGTTCTCGCTCGCTCTCTCCCTACCATAACTTTCCGCACTATGTTTTGCTCTATATATGTAAAATTATAACGTATCTACGTTAAAATACTACACTTTTTCGCATTTCATAAATCAAACATTTTTCTATTTTGTGCGGTTTTCTCAATATTTACGTTTTTAGCGCACTTACGACAGTATTTTTGTCTGCGTCCGGTGCGAGCAACCATCTTTCCGCAACAATCACACTTGATGTACTCTTTCCCACAATACTGACTCCACAGAATACCAGCATTCTCAAAATCGTCCACAAAAATCTCATGAGGAGAATCCGGCTCTGCAATCAAAATATGGATGTTCAAGTTGTCAATCTTTTTCAAGCTGGCAAACCCAATAAAGCCAAGATTATGTAACTCACAGATCATCTCGTTCTGTTTTTTCTCATTTGCAGATACGTTTGCCATCCTGAAAATATCAGCCGTATCTTCCGTAATCCAGTAGTTGCATTTTTCATTAACGGCAATATGGTATTTTGCCAGACACAGCATTGTGAACATCAGGCGTTGCATCTGCTTGCTTTCAAGTGCTTGAATCTTCTCTACCTCAGCCTTTGTAATGCACACACCATCAAGTTCCACCATAGGACGACCCTTTGCAGAAGCAATTGCTTTATCAATCAGCTCTCTATCTAGAACCTTGTTATACCCTTCAAAATGACGCAGCATATACTCGTTAAGCTTTTCTCTTACGTCATCCTTTGAGTATCCCTTATAGAAATAATACTTCGCAATATAATGCAAAACATGCCCCGCTTTCTTCCAAGGCACATCCTTCTCTAGCCATTCTTCAGCGTAAAGAACTTCATTCAATACAATCATCCGCATCCTCCTTGCTATTCATGTCAACCAACACATCCTTGAAACGCTTGCCGTCATATTCAATATCGCCATTCTCATCCTGCACAAGAGAATGCACCATACCATTATGGCGTTCCAATAAACGTTTAATCAAAGTATCATGGAACAACTCCCAGACGATTGCAATACTGGACGCATTCTTTTTACAAAGATCAAGCAGAATGTCGCAAAGCACATCGTCATTAGAACACTTATCGTGAAGATTGCGGAACATACTTTCCTGATACAGCGCAATTCGCTCCTTGCGGTCTGCGCCGGTTTCCTTATTATTATTTCCGTTACCAGAATGGATTGCGTTGCCACGAGCAAATCTCAAATAGTCCTTAAAGATAGAGCGGATGCCATAGTATTGAGAATTAGTGTATTCAACGCCATACTTGAGCGAATCATAATCAAACTTGCGCTTTATCTTGAGTTCTTCCTCAAAATCCTCCAATTCATCCTCAACGGTCCAGCATAGGCGGTTCATAGTACAAGAGTTGATTCCGACCGGCATCCGATAAATGTAATACTGGATAACCATTTCATCCACGTCGTCCTTGACGGTCTTTTGCATAATCTCATCCAGACCGGCAAACCCATCCCACTTGATGCGCTTGCGAGCTGCGGCCACATACTGCTTATAATCACGCATCTGAGCAGGGTAGATGTAGCTCATAAAGTACGGCTTACGCCATGCGCAAATACTACTCCAAAACTTCTTATCCTCGATAGTATCAGGATTATCATCGTCTTTAGCAGCACAAGCTTTGTTGTCATACCAATACTGCGGCATAGGTACGCAAGAAATTCCCTTTATGCGATCAATTGTATCTTGTTGATATTTCTGGCCAGAAATAATACGATATGTAAGCTCTTTATATTCTCTACTTTCTGGCTCAAATTTACTCTGTACATCAAACATTGTGGTGATACGATTGGTTACCTTGCCGATATCGTCACCAAATCCATTGATGTTAGATTCAATGAAATCCTGCTCGGTTGGAACTTTCTTTTCACCTTTTTTCTGAGCGCAAAGAATTACAGTCTCGTTTCTCCATTTATCAAGGAGAATTCTATTGTCTGTACTGAAAATAAGATCGCCATCCCAATCCATTCCATCTAGTGCAGCACACGTATTATCAAACGCACTTACGATAGCCACCGTTTTAATGTAGCGATACCAATTCTTGCATTCATCACTCGAATTTAAATCTAAACACCGAATGTTTGCCATTTGACTCATCGGTGCTCTAAAGCAGGCTACCCGCTTAACATCGCGGTCGTTCCAGAATCGGCTGTAAACCTCTCCAGCTTTTAACAGTCCAGTAACTTCCATTCCAAAGATAGATTGACAAAGCGCATAAGGGTCTCCACTTGCCACTTGGAAATTCCCTCGTACTTTCACAACACCCGTTTTTGCTTGCGAAATTCGCTTTTTAATAAAGTACCGAATCCGATTCTGCACATAAGGGTCGTTAATCATTTCCGGCTCAATCATAAGAGCCTTAATATAGTCGTTTTCCAGACTGTTTATGTAATTCGGGTCATCACGCATTCCACTACCACGCAAATACAGCAACGCATCACGCCAGTCACCGCCCATGACGCCCTTGATCTCATCCAAAGTTGGCTTCACGAGCTCATGTATCTCTTCGTTCGTAAGCTGATAGCTTTGAATAAACTGATAATTCAAGTTACGCTCTTCATCAAGCTCCAACTCACAAGTCTTTGTTACAGAGAAATGGTAGTGATTTTCCTGGCAATTCTCAAAGTAGTCCTCGCAACTATGATAACTATCCCACAACTTGAGCATCGACCCTGTGAGAATCACCTGTACGCGATTAACATCCTTGTAGTTCCCCCAAATATCGCGTACCATGTTCTGTTTCGCTACCTTCTTAGCAAACTCGCGAAAAGGGAAAGGGAATAACATGCCTTTACAAAATGCGTTGCGTACACAAAAGCCAGATGCGGTGGATGGTAGCTTCAAATCCTCACTCCATTGCTGTGCGAGATCGTAACTGATGAGTCCAAAACCGTCGCTTGCACAAAGCTCACAGTCCTGCTCAGGATTCTCCACCATTGTAGGTTCACCAGACACTCCGTCATCCAGAACGATTACATGGTCTTTAAAATGCGTGAAACAATCATCTACAACAAGCACACCGTCAGGGTCAGTAACAGGAATAGATGCGGAGCAGGCGAGAGCCCTGTAGGCTTCTAGCTTTGCCGGAATGAACTCCATTCCTTTGTTACGGCCATTATCGATTCGCTTGCGGATCTCATCAATAAGACAGTCACTTACAAACACAATCGTGCTGTTCTTAACACCACCGGTAGTCCCAACCAAGCGGCGATATGTGATTCCATTGATTTTAAACCCCTTTGGAGAGCAAGCCCGGCGGTAATCATTCTTCTTATCTACTACCAGGCACATATAATCCGGCTTGAATTGAACTGCGTCCAGCTCAGTATACAGCCTCCGAATCTCCCGTCGGTTCTCTAAACAAGATGGCTCATTCCGCAACATTTTAATTCTACGCTTGATGCTCCGTGCCTTAGCCTCTGCGTCCGTAACACCATTCAACTCATCAATCCATCGTAGAACAGTGCTATCAGCAAGCGAGATGATTTCGTGATTTCGTCTGGCTTCATCCAATGGTAGAGTTAAATCCCATTTTGTTTCAACTAGACGCTTCGTATGGATCTTAAAAACAAACTTTTGGCAAGTTTGCTGCTTTGCCATTCGGCAGTCACCTCCATGTTCTTTTTGAACGTATCCTGTATTTTATAGCTACAAAGAAAAATATAAAATTAGGCTTTTACAGATAGCAACTCTCGCCATCTTCCATAGCCTTTAGCCAAAGTCGTTCACGCTCCTGATAGAGCTCATCCAGCATATCATCAGCAGCTTCGTACTCGTTGCGTGTCAGGCTATTGCTATTCATGTCACGCACAAGCTGCATGATTTCCGCATCAACATCCTCGTAAGTACGCATTACTCACCCCTCAACTTCCATTGTAACCATACTGATTTTACGATATGGGCACAAGACTTGCATACACCGGTCAATATCATCAAATACGACATTTTTTCTTCGACCACGTTCTGTCTTTTCGTGTTCGAAATATTGACAAATATCGTATAGACGAATTTCAATCGCTTCTACCACACCATTGAACTTGTGGTGGTTTATGATTATGGAATAAACATAATCAGAACAAGTAATCCTGTCTATTTCTAACGAATCAAAATCTTTACAGATATCTTTGATAATATATTCCAAAGCTATCACACCGGCTCTATCTGGTGCTACAATATCGCAGTCGTGTTCAATTGCGTGTTTACAAGCATCATATGAACGTCCATACCCACGAGGTAAAAGAACTTTCTCCATTACTTGGCCTCCTCATCCATAATAGCTCCGCAGTAAGGGCAAAACATTACTTTTCTATCATTTCTCCAATAGTTCTCATCAACTTCAATGCATTCACATCCACATTCAGAACAAGCACTATTACCATAATCGTCAATCCAATGAGCGTGAACTACAGGACGAAACTCACGATGCTGAACCTCATCTTGAATCATATTTTTGACTACGCCGAGCGTAACAAAATTCGTAAGAAATCTCTCTGATTTACCATTCGCACGAGGCGGAACTGCTTTCAACGCAGCGTCAATACTGTCTAAAATTTTTGTTGCATTTACAAACTTATCCATCACTTAACCTCCTCAACAACCCGGCGGATTGTCTCATCAATCTGTTCAAGCTGCGTCAGCAAAACATCCACGGTATCAGCATCACTTTCGGAAATATTTAAATCCTTAATCTTATGTAAAGCCCATTCAAGGTTCGGGTAATAGCCGACCGTAACCTCCTTTACGCCGGTGCCCATCTCACCAGTCTTTGGATTCTTGCCAGCAGGTCGCTGCTCAACGATTACGAGATTCCTCTCATCACAGTTCTTTATAATGTACTTTCCAATCTGAATACGCATCACTTAACCTCCTCGTCCATGACAGCTCCACAGTCAGGACAAAACTTTGATTCATCAATGTTTTTGCTAGAATGACAAGCCGAGCATTCGACAAAGAAACTTTCTCCAAAATCTTCAAAATGCTCAATCCAATGAGCATGGACTACTTGACGGAACTCGCCGCCTGCGGCCATCTCTTCTTGCATGTATTGAATTGCCCCTTCTAAAGTCATCTTACACACGGTTTTCTGAAAAGCAGAAACAGAACTATTATCGATCAATGGCTTTGTATCTTCCAATGTCTGAATCAAGTGTGTCGCGTTAATAAACTTCTCCATCGAATTTCTCTCCCTTTTATGTAAATGTATCTAAGAATACCTAAAGCTCTTATTTTTTATTCTTTTTTGCGGCCAGCCTTAAATGCGGCCACATCATTCATGAAATCATTGATATCTAGGTACTTGTCAGCCTTCTGCACAGTCTTTGGCTTGAACTCTCGACACTTGCATCGCACCTCATCACAAGTGGTGAAACACGGGATCTCATACTGGCATTTTGTGCAGACATATTTCTTGTGAAACTCCGGAAAGCGTCCAGATGTTTGGTAGAACTCATAAGTTACCTTTAAATCAATCCAATAGGGGTTATCAAAATTCATTGTACTCAACCTTCTTCCTTATCTTTTATAAGAACCATACCATTTAAATCCAGCACGAGGGATTCCAGAATTTGCAGGAATACGAATCATTCCATCTATAAAGAGCTGAAGAACCTCATCACTCAACTGCCTGTGCACAAAACGAAATGGTGGTTGAGAAATATCATTGTAATATTCTGGATTTTCCTCCAATACCGCTCTACCTCTTCTGACTGCAGAAAGTGTTGGGATATTCTCACACATCGCATCATTCATCTCGTGAAAGCATTGCTGTTGCAATTTATATTCTGTCCGTGCAGCAGATCGCTTCAACGAGTTTGGCTCAATCGTAATATGGTACATCGGTCGTGCTAGGTCATATGTAAAAATTTCCTTGAACCTATTATCTAATTCTTCATAGAACTCATGAAGCCGTCCAGTCAGAAATACGTCTTGTTCACTCTGGCACACTCGACCAGATGACGTATAGAACTCATGAAGTACATTCGTATACATCTTCATATAAATGGCCTTTTGGTCTTCAGAAGGAATATGGTACTCTTCTGGATTATGGTTTATAAACACAGCTGGACAGTCTTCAAAAAATAGTTCCTTGTTTTTCGCCATAGATCTAAGCGCAGACTCAATGTACCCAACCATTGTAGATTTAGTACATTGTTGAAATGTCTCAGCATCCGCTGCTAAATTCTCTCTAAACTCATCCATTTGATCACGAGCAATACTTTCTAATGGTGTACCAACTATTTCAGCCCAGAAGGTATCATCGCCATGTAAATCTTCTGGATATTGATAAAAATTTTTGTTAGTCATTCCACATGCTCGTAATATTGCAGCTGGTGTCCAAAAGAACTCCATCCAACTACTGCCGTCACATTCTTTAAGTAAGTGGTAAGCAATCTGGTTCTGCAAACGCAAAGAGAATTTCCCTTTATTTCTTGTCGGCAGAGGAGGAAGCACCTCATTGTCTGGACGAATCTTTACAATAATAAAGCGCTTTCCTTCCTTTTTAAATTCAACAAAACGATTCAAATCTTCAAGGAAATGTTTTTTACTATTCCCACCCAACGGTTTTCCGTTTTTATTAAGGATGTTGAGATAAGTAGATAGCTCCAAGAAGTTTGAGAACTTTTGTCCATCACTTAATTTGTTTACCATATCCTGCGTAACATTATAATTATTTTGCTCCATATTGCCTCCAGTTCTAATTTAGTTGTACTGACGAGTCTGTATTATATATATGTATGAAGATACATAGTCGTCAGTACAAGTACAACTATCACAAAATATCTAATAATGGTTTACTCGACTTGAAGCTATGACGCGTAAGCGGCATAGATTCAATTTGAGTAAACCTACGAGCGTCCGCAGACGCGAGATCCCTCTCCACCGTCGTAACGGTCCCTGTCCGGGAGGACTACTATAAACATCCTCTTGCTATCTTCTTTACAGTATCCTGTATTGTATAGCTATCTACACTCATTATACCATGAGATTGCCAAAAGTTCAATAGCTACATAATACAGGATGCGAGTATTTCTAGTGCCTATTATAATAAGGTATATTTTGGAGAGTATTGTTCTCTATAAATGACATTTAGATACTTTGTGTGTTCTGTGTAAGCTGCCAGAGGCTACAATTATGCTTATTAAATGTGTCTGGAGTCTCTAAGGGTGCTGCTCAGATGCCAGATCAGTCTATTTATGGCGATAGGGGAGTATGGATGAGCATAAATAGGTACTTTATACTCCGAAGAATGGTCATTTTCGGTACATTTTGGGTACACATCGGGAAAACCTGCATGAATCCTAGCTTTTTCGGATTTTATTGAGCTAAAAAGGAACAAAATAAGTGGTAAAAAGGTACAAATAAAAAGAAAAACTAGCCAAAATATAACGAAAATACGTTAAATTCTAGCTAGTTACCGAATGAGCTACCGATTGAAAAATAGCGATTTTAAGCCATTTTTATGTATTTTGAGTGGAAAAATGAGTGATTTGTGAGTATGTGCAGGAGAGGGTATAGGGGTGTATTTTAGGATGATTTTGTCAGGGAAATGTACCCGGGTAGGAACAGGTTAAATAGTTAGATTGAGTTGATAGGATAGATAGAGGTTGTTGTGATTGAAAGAGAATGGTATTTTTGTGGAAATTGTTGTGCAGAATGTATAGAGAGCAAGAGAAGATGAAATTCATAATTGGTAATTATGAACAAGAAAGATGTACTGGGATCTCAGCCTGCTGCCTGGAATGTCTCAAAAATGAAAAGTATCCCCCATGGGGAAAAGCCGCTTTTGTGCAAAAAGCGGTATTTGCTTTAATTGAATAAAGTGCCTGTTTTGGCACTTTCCAGGCCGGGAATTATTCCTACTTTTCCGGTATGTTTATAGCATTGATTTTTGCCAGGAATTGAATTTGCAAATTAGTTGCATTTTCGTCGTGTTCGATATCAAAATGATATCAAATGTTGCGTGTGCAACATTTTGTAAAGTATTTTTACTTTACATCAATTATGCTATTCTCTATATCTTGTATTCAATTCACAAAAAACCACAATATCTAGTATCTATCTATATTGTTCAATATCGCACTATCCACAATATCTAGTATTCAACCATTCGTTCAAACCACAATATATAGTATTGCCGGGTACTGTTGTACCTATTAGAGTTTTGCCTGCCTAGGCGCACGCACGCGCGTGAACACGTTTCCGCGTGTTTCTTAAAATTCTTTAACTATTCGATCACAGCCTTGCCAAAATATAATTTTTAACGATATATCGCTATTTTATAAAATCCTGGAATTCTTGCGTGTTTTGTCCATGCGTTTGCAACAAAAGTATATGTTCAACCATGGTAGAACGTGGTAAAGTATAGCCACCGGAAGGCCGGAAGGCTTGAAGGGACGCACGGTCGGAAGGTGCGGAAAAGTTCCCCGATAAATCGTTTAAAAGCAAGCGGTCGTTCCCCGAACGGAAGGAGATGCAAAAGCAAATAGTACGGAACGGCGCTCATGCAAAATACCACGCCTAACAGGCGGGAGAGAGGATAGAACGGTTTTAGACGTGCACACAAAATAGCCCTTCAATCAATCGAACGGCTAAACAAATGGCACGGCGGGCAAGGCGGTCGGAATCCGTACTTGTTCAAATGGTTCACCTTGCAAAACAGGCCGGAACCGATTCCAGATTGACAAAATGCGCTGGAAGGATAAAAACAATATAACCGTTTTGAAAGAATCCAAAACGCAAGTTTTGGCAACGTTTCAAACGCAAGCTATCAGTTTGTTACTTTTAGGCGGTACAATGCAATCTTGTATGATTGAGAAAACAGAATATTTTTGCAAAGATATGCAATTAGACGGCGCTGGACCTCAAAAGTTTGGCGCTTTTTGTTTGGACTTCAAAAGTTTGGACTTGTCGCAGATAATAGCAAAAATAGACAGTTTTCCGTGACAATTGAATAATAGCAAGCATGGTTGAAGGGCTGTTTTTGGCAGACAGAGGGTAAACCATGCTTTACAGTATACATATTTGCCCATCGTGGGCGAACCATAGGCTACAGGCAGAACCTGGAATTTTGTCTGTAGCACTTGGCTTGCTCATAATAGCAAGAAGTCCATACACACATTATAACACATAAAGGAGAAAAATACTATGTCTACTACTACCATTCTGTCCGCTATCAACTTCAACGCTACCGCAGCCGCAGAGAAGAACCGCACCACCGGTGCAGCCGTTGCCCTTTTCAAGAAGGGCGGCAAGGAAGTCAACACCTCTGAGAAGGCCCTGGGCAGAGACTGCCTGAAGGGTATCACAGCAGAGCAGTACGAGACCTATTGCAAGGCCGTCCGTGCTGTCTATCTGGATGCTGATTTGCTGGCACGCTATGCCGCAGACGCGGACTCTGTTCAGAAGATTAAGACCTTCTACTTCAACGATCTGGCAAACCTTACCACCGCTATCATGGGCGATACCTTCAAAGTCAATGATGTCTTTGCAACCTTCACTGTTGAGCAGTTCATTGAGCAGAGCGTGGGCAAGGTGCGTGCATTCACCGCTACCACAGCAGGCCACGGCTACGACACGGAAGCAGAATCTCAGACTAAGTTTGTCAAGTGGGTCGAAGCATGGTTTAGCGCCAACGCAAGCGGTGTTGCTATGCTCTCTATGGCAGAGCGTGACCGCCGTGCAAGTGTCCGCAAGCTGTCCTCTAAGGTTGTGCGCCTTACTAAGAGTGTCGAGAATGCAGAAGAAGTACTGTCCAGTGCTAAGAAGGAGCTGGACTCTCTCAAGAACAAGAAGGACACCAACGCAAAAACTCTGGAAAAGAAGATGAAGGCTGTTCAGGGCATGGAAAAGGATCTGGCAGACGTTAAGAAGAGCCTGGAATCTGCTCAGACTAAACTGGCAGACCTTCAGAGCAAGGACTTCACCAACGACTTCAGCGCAGAAGAAACCCTGTAATTAAACCACGCAACCATCGTGAACACGCAAGAGCTCTACATAAATGCTAGGCGATTAGTGGTACTAGGGAAGACGTAACCACTACCAACACGGCAGTAATGCCGTCACTATCAATCGAAAGAAGGGATACTATGCAAAAGTTTCTGTGTAAGAACCATGCAGACCGTCAGATTAAGTTTGACGGTCATTCTGTGCCGTCTGGTGCATACTATGGTCAAACCGCAGAGGGATTGCGTTTTATCGCAATCGTCAGAGTGAATCAGATCGGTATGGTTTGGCGTTCTGGTAAAGGTTTGGTTCCGTGGGAGAAGTCTTATAATCAGACTGTCGTTGACTTCATTAGAAGTGAACCTATCGGCGTAAATCCTGAGACTGTGCATTTTGATATGGCAGTGAAATCAGAACGCAAGAAGGCTGGACGTTATGCAGCACGTTTTGCTGGCACTGGGTCTGCTAGTGCAAATCGCAAGAGCAAGAAGGCAGCGAAACACACTAAGGCTTTCCGTACTCGCAATGACTCCTTTACAGAAGAGTACAATAATGCCTCTAGCCTGATTTATGGGAAGACTGTCGAGATGAACGGACGACCTCAAAAGGTCTATGGTAAGATTGCAGAGTACATGGACGGCAGCGGGGTTGGAAAAATCCGTGGTGATATGCGTCCTCTTGAGCCTGTTTTTCCTGTACCTTCTGGCAGAAAGGCAAGGTGAATCATGTCAGCAACTGTTTTGAGTGGTCAGAACTTGCGCAAGAGTGAAAAATTTGCTATAATTGCATCAAAAGGTGGTGCGACTATGGCAAGTAAGTACGACAACATGAGCAAAGAAGAGCTTGTTGCCGCTATGAAAGCGCGAAATAAATCTTATAAGTGGCAAAAGGCTTGTGTTCTTACTCCGGCAGAGGGTGAAAAGTTGGAAACTGAAATTCTTCCTCTTTATGGATGTATAAACGTGTCTCAGCTTGTTAAAAAAATTGTCAATGGTGAATTGATTGTTTCCTCGTCAGAATCCAACTAATAAACCCCATAACCCTGGCAACAACGTCTTGTGAATTTATCGCAAGGCGTTTTCTTTATGCCTTGTTTTGTATAATTATGCAAATAATTTGCAGAATATGTAAAATGAAAACAAAAAAGGAGAACACAATGAAAGAATACGCAATCTTTGTTGCCTGTGAAGAGGATAAGGACCCCAATTTTGGTGGCCGTTACGTCCTCTACACGGAAGAGGAAGTGAATACCCTGGGTGGTCTGGACGCTGTTCTTGCCAAATTGAAGGCAGAAGGCGAGATCATCACCGGTATTCAGACTGGTGAACAGTGAAATCAAACACGTCAGAAAATCACATAAAAGAGGACTTTTAACAATGAAAAACGATATCAATTTCGTTTCTATGATTCATCTGGCAGATACAGATGGAAATCGGTTTGTAGCAATCTATAAGCCGATGTCAGAAGAAGAGCGTCAAGCGTTGCTTGAACGTTATTGGCAAGAGAATCGTTGGGGCACACGATTTGGAGCCCCTGATATTCTCGATGTGTTTCCGCTTGATGACTCATGTTTTCCGAATCAGTGGTTTGAAAACATGAGTGAATGCGAAAGAAACTCAAAATGCAGCTACTGAATGAAAAATGCCGTGAAGTTAGTGGGCACGGGGAAGAAAGATCCCACTACCAGCCCAATAGGGTACGCAATAGCGTTGTAAAAAATGAATTTGCAAAGCCTGGTTTATCCTGGCAGAAAGGAAGTCTTGTTATGAAATCGCTTCTCATGTTCTTTGGCTATTCTGCTTATCATGCAGAGTGCGTTGCACCTATGATGTGGGCCTTTGTGATTTGTGCCATCGCTATTGGCGTGGCAGAGTGGAAAGGGTGGTGAACTAATGTTTCGTAATGTAAAGAGCTTACGATTCATTGGAACGGATGACTTTCACCGTGAAGTATTTATCGATAAGTTCGGCACAGTATGGAAATACACAGAACCCGGTGAAATGCCGCAAGAACGGCATGACAAACTTTACACTTCATCCAGCAACAGCATGGATGGAGAACCAGAAGAACCGATGGCAGATGACCTCGATTACAAGATCTAAAAGGAGAACTGTAATGAACAGAGAAGATATTGATATCCTGGAAGTGGGCAATGCTTACACGGCACTGTTTTACAAGAAGAATCACTATCAGCCATACATTGTGGCGTGGCATTTTGACCCGGATTCCTACACATGGGATCAGGGTCATTATTTTTGTGACCTGAAATCCGCAAAGAAATTCTTTGCAGAGCAGGAGCGCAATAATGCAAATTGCAAGTATTGCGAAAAGCTTGATTGCCCTCACAGGGATTGCGTCAGACGATTACCCTATGAAAATGGTGGAATCCTTGCTTGTGAGAATCTTTGGTAAAGGAGAATGAAAAGCATGAAAAAGTATGTCATGTACGAATCGCTTGGAATGTGGTATATCACCACGGCAGAAAATCACAATCGTTATATTACGGATGCAAACAAAATCATCAAGTTGAGCCGTGACTTTGAGGAAGCGAAGGCCATTGTTGATTACAATTGGCACGGCTTTGATGATGTTGAGATCATTCAGAAATAAAAGATATGTTTTAAGGAGGGTTTGATATGACCGCAAGAGAATATTGCAAGAGCCATCCTGTAACTGCTTATGATAGCAGCTATGGCCGTTGTGGTGGTTTTCAGATTCATGGCGACGTTCAGTATGGCATTGATGATTATATCTATGCTCAGTCTGGCGTACTCATTGAAGATGAAAAGTATCACAGTTACCATCACTTGAAGATTATCTATGCACCGTCTGGCAGAGCATACGTCAAGTGTTTCGGTAAACGAATCTATCTTGATGAGTGCATGAGAGTGTAAAGGAGAACGCAAGATGAAAAAGGGTCAGTGGTTTATGAACGATGAAACAGGTGTTATCACTAATATTCATCGTGAAGCTGTCGAGTGGTATCGGCAGGGTGCAAACATTTCCATCTGGATCAACGGCGTTATTGTTTGCCGTTGGGGTCATTGATAAGAAAGGAGAACGCAAGAATGCGTGCTACTGTTGAGGTTTACGAGAATAATGCAGGCGGTATCTTTGTTGCCGTCTTTGGTAAAAATGGCTTGAAAAAGCTGTTTGTTGTTACTCCTGATAATAATGAAACAAGAATGACGAGGGCATTCTATCAGGAAGCATTGTACGGATTCTCTGGTGTGGATGACTATAACGCAGCAGATTTTTCTGGTCTGTCTATGGATGATGCTTATATGGATATCTGCAGTGGCAACCTGATTGCAGAATTTTACGACAATTGTGTTGTGAATCTGTATCCGGCAGACATGGGATCTGCTGGTATGAAATTATTTGGTTTGAAAGACTGAAAAGGAGATACATAAAATGAAACTTACTCAGAATAAGCTGTCCGTCATCCTGGCTACTGTTGTGGCTGGTGTTTCCATTCTGGCAAACTGTATGACTGCAAACGCAGCAGAGCCTATGAAAACTCGCCTGAATAATCGTTATGTCCTGGCCGGTAGCGTGGATGAAATCGAAGTATTCCGCAACGGAATTAAGACCATCCATGTTATTGATGAGAACGGCGAGGAATGGCTGTATTCTTATGCAAGCATGGAAGAAACCCCGGCAGATGGTCAGAATGTGACCATGATTATGAACAGCAATGGAACAGAAACCATCTACGATGATACCATCGAGGATGTTCTGTGGACACGGCCTGATGAAGTGGATGTTGATTGATATTCACAGAATGGTCACGAAAATAAAACGTATTAACGCATTAAAATGTGACGTTAATAAAATCTACATTTTAGTGCTTGACAAAATCGGCAGTATCCTGTATTCTATAGCTAGAAAGGGCAGTCCGTCATAGGGCTTTTATTTTTACCATATAGATATATAACACAGGATACGCAAGAAAAGGAGATTTGACTATGGCTATGTACAAAACTAAGAAGGATGCAGCTTACGCATGGGTTCATGAGTTTAATGCGATTCCTCAGAGCGTTATTGAAAAGCTCGCCAAGGTCGATTTGGAAGAGGATGGCGAAGGTATTACTGAAATCACGCCGCCGTCTTGTTGTGATCGTGTCTATATCTTTAGCGGTGACCACTATGGCGAAGATGGTGAGATTCAGAGCTACAACGAAGATGACAACACTTACAAAATTTGTCTCGATGGCACTGGCGAGGAAGTTGATGTTAGAGAAGATGATTTTGAAGTCGAGCGTGACGGCTTCCTTCCGATGTGGGGAACGATGTGGCAGTTTAATGACCCGTGTGATAACTGGTGGCTCGAAAATCATCTTCAGGAAATGGCAGATTGCGGATTCCGCATCTACGAGCAAGAAGATTACGGTTACATTTTTGGCATTGATGGTTGTGGCTACGATTTTTACGAGGCTCATTGGATTCCGCTTTATGAAAAGCGTGGGTTCCATTGGGACGATGAGACTGTAAAGGAGATGGAAGAAAATGCGTAAGTACACTCAGAAAGAATTGAAGAATATGGTTACTCTTGGAATGGCAGAGGATGTTACACGTGCAAACGACGAAGATTATGAAAGAATCATCAAAAAAGAAGGGTTTCTTTCTCAAGTTGGATATTCTTCCGGTGTTTATGGTTGTAACGGAATGTTGTTAAGAGGTCATGAAACCGGTGTTTATTATGCTGTGACTTCAAGAACGTCTGCAATTTATCTTTTTGGTTAAGAGGTGAATATTTTGATTATTGATAGCATTCTTGATCGCCGGGATGGCAGACACTACAGCGCACATGACTTTTATCTTGAAGTTAGAAAGTATGAACGCCTGGGTGTTGGAACTCACGGTGAAGATATTTCGTTAGCGATGGATTACGGTGATAACCGTGATGTGCAGCGTGTCCTGTGTCAATACATTGACCGTAATGAATACAATCCATCTATTAAGGATTATATAAGAAGTCAGGAGTGGGTGTCATAATGCCTTATAAATCTGAAAAAATAAAACTTTCAGAACAACAAGATAGAAGAGTAAAGATTACATCTGTAATGAAAGAAGAAATCCGAAAAAAATATTCTACTGGATTATTTAGCTTAATGGATTTGGCGAAAGAATATAACGTGAGTAAGAAATCTATTTTGCTTATAGTTAATCCAGAATCCAAAAAGAAAAACGATGATCACATCAAGAGTCACTGGAAAGATTATAAACCGTCATTAGAAGAACGAAACAAAATCATGAAAGAACATAGGCATTATAAGCAGGAGCTATATTTGAAAGGAAAATTAAAATAATACGTTATTATGCTAGATGATTGGCGGTACTAGGGCAGACATAACCGCTACCAGAATGCGAAAACACAAAAATATTAAAAGGAGTGTTAAGTATGGCTTATATCGGTAAAAAGGACTTTCAGATGCTTGGAAAGATGTGGACGCAGATGCGAGATCACAATGGATATGTACCTGAAAGTATGTTTCTTGAGTTTTCTGATGTGATGCACAGAGTTTCGATAAATAACGATAAGGTTACTGAAAGAACTGTTAAAAAGATATATGAAGCTAGAGAGAAGGATAAGAATTATGGTCGCCGTCAGCAGAGATTTGTAAAGGCTTATCGGTGGGCATACGATTGTAAAGCAAAAGAGGCAGTGGAGATGTATAAGAAATATAGAGAAGAATCTCCTGAGAAGATTAACGAAGTTATTGATTATTACGACAAGTGCCAGGAACAGTGTCGTCTTAAAAACGAAGAGAGTGACATCTAAAAGGAGCGATTGATATGGAAACAATGTACGACCGCATTAAGCGAATGGATAAACATGAACTTGCTGAGTTTATCTATATTGTTTATCAAGTTGGTGTTAAAGATGGTGAACAGAATCTTTGTGATTCTCCTATGGGATTTTTTGGTTGCTGTTACTTCCTTAATGATAATGCAAAAGTATGGATGCCGAATGATAAGTCCAAAGATCTTTGTGATGCTTGGAATATCTAATATTAAAAGGAGTGTTTGTTTATGAAATATCGCGTAACCGTTACTCGCACTGGATTTGTTTATGTTGATGCTAAAAACAAAGAAGCGGCAGAAAAATATGCAGAGGAAACCGCATGGGATAATGACGTATGGTGGGATGACGGTTGGGATGCAACGGATTGTCAGGAAGATGAAAACAATGATTGCGTTGATGACGAAGATTATATCATTGTCTAAAATCATGCTTTTATAGGAGATGAAAATATGAAAACTGTATATGTTATTGCCGTAAAGCATTTATTCTACTACAAAGGAAACACTCTTAATCGTTGGGAGTATGTTCAATTTGATGAGTATGGGTACACATTTTTTACTGAATCCGTTGATGGTGCGCGGCACTTTTATTCTGTTGATGAGGCTCAAAAATGGTTTGATAAAATCGGCCATGAACTTATCTTTTACGGAAAACGTAAAGGTCAGTATGATTTAGAGTCTCTTTGTATTAAGAGCGTTGTTTTCCGAGACCCTATTGTAAATTTTGTAAGAGATTTGGATTTCAAAAACTGATAAAACAGATATTTTACAATGATTGACGAGGGGAAATATGAAAGTACAAAGAGATAATCCTATCGAAGAAGGAATAGATGATTTCTTTGAAGAAAAACAAAGACTCGAAAATGAAATTCGAGATTATGAACAGAAATATTTAGATCAATATTATGATCAATTATATGAACAAGAACTTTCCGAACGCTTGGAGTTTTATCGTGAGTTTTATGAAGATTGATGGAGGAGATTATGGTTTCTTATTACGAACTTGATTTTGATGATAATTATGGAATGGTTATTAAAGGAACCGAATGCCCGACTATTTATGAAGCAGAGGAGTTTGTGAGAAAAGATTTAATGGGTAGACATATTACTGGTGTGTTTCCAATTGACGAGAATGAGGCAAGATGTTTTTATGATTTTTCCAATGAGGAAAAATGGCCTGTTTTTGAAAAACCACATAAAACCGATTCGCGATTATAAGAACCAAAACAATAAAGCATTTTACGAAGATTGAGGTGAGAAAATGACTGAAAAAGATAAGCGTATTTTGAAATACGCAATTGATAACTTGGTTGCAAGAGAGAATAGTTTGTGTGAAGGATTTTGTAAAAATAATCCTACGCATAGAGCAGAACGTGAGCGTGACCGGGATTTGATTATCTTTGGTATTCGTGATGTTTTGTGTGAAGTTGAGCGTCTTGAAGAACAAGAGAAAGAGATGCTGGAGAAAGTCAAACATGAAGTGGTTCAGTTTTGATTGGGGTGATAAAAATGAGTAGTTACAAACCGGAAGAAGTCTGGACTGCATTTGATGTTTTATCAAGCAGAATTGCCGATTCTGATGAAATCGGGCAGAAGCGTTTAAGACAAATCAAGATCACTCTTACAGAATACTTTGAAATGATTAGGCATCTAAAGAAAACTCCTTTATGGGATATTTTTGAGTATGAAAAGAAGCTAGAACAGCCGCTTGACCTTTTGGTTTATGAAAATAATCATCTCAAAGAAGAAATCAATAAACTTCATAAAAAGCTTGGTATTAAAGAAAAATATAAAACAAATCCATACGATTATATGTTCCAAGATGAAGCTGGATTTAGAGACAAGGAGTGATTCTATGACCAACACTGAAAAGAATATTGTTCTCGCAGCTCTTTCTTCTTACCGGCGTAAGCTGATGGATCAGAGTGTTTCGTTCCTTAGAGCAGGGAATCATGAGGATGCAAAACAATCAACGATGGAAGCAGCCAACGTGAATGCGCTGGTGATTAAGTTCACAAGAGAAAAGGAGCTTGCAATATGAATAGCGAAAATAAGATTGTTGTGACCAGCTGGAATGGGAAGTCTTGGGAGATGACACCTGAACAGATTGAGGCGGCATACCGCTACAAAGAGCATCAGTATCGTATTGAAGATGCAGAGAATCAGCTTGATGGCAATGCTGATTGGATTGAGGAAGAATACGGTTATTCTCACGATGAGATTATGGACTTTGCTGACGAGTTAGCAGAACGATTCGAGGACAAATTTGATTGTAATGTATCAGAAAATGATGATTGGGTAGCACGTATCATAGAGATGTTTGACGTCGCAGGTAGAAAGGAGAGCAACGATGACTGATCCTTGCCGTTATTGTGTAGCACCGGATCGTTATCCTGGTTGCCACGACCATTGCGAAAAGTTAAAAGCCCATCGTGAAAGTGATGAGTATAAAAAGCTGTGCGAATATAAGAATACATACCTAAAAAGCCATTCGACAGCAAGTTCTTCCCAGATTAACAAAGCGATGCGGTACTTCAAATGTAAAGGTTATAGCCTTTATGGATTCAAGAATGTTGGGAGTGTGTAAAATGAACGGCTATTACGTTACTATTGAAACAAGCGTTACTTACACAACGTTTGTTGAAGCAGACAACAAAGATGACGCTTGTGAGATTGCAAAAGATAGATTTATTGCCGGAGAAATTGAACCTGACAATCCGAATTCGACAGATATCGATTGTGTTACGGTAAAGAATGCGGAGGAGTGATAAAATGAGAGAATTTGAAGGTTTTATTTTTCCTAACGGAAGAATTGTAGCGATTCCTGAAGAGGAATATATGGCAGCTATCGAAGCAGGAAAAGAAATTCTTGTTTTTTGTGGTGGATGGGCTGGTGGATACGCTAGAGCGTTTGGTGCAGATAAGGAACAGGATATTTATGAGCCTGATAAAACTTGTTACATGGTCTATTCGTATGATGTCATGGATAAGACCTTTACGCCAGAAGATATGAAGCGGTTCGCTAAAGTGATTGTCACAGATGGTATCCGTGTGTACATGAAAACAGGTGAATCGGCCAGTGATTATTATTCTGGAACCTTCTGTGACTGTGGTACGAAAGACAGGCTCGAAGAACATTACCCTGACACTTGTAGCAACGATATTGAACAATACGATTTCAGTGATTGTCAGACGGTTGATTTTGATATGACGGTTCGTATGCTTGGTGCAGATGATAAAGATTACGAAGGTATGGTAAAGATGCTCAAGGAGATTTTGAGGTGACAAAATGATAAAACGTGACTTTGAAAAGTATGGAGTCAAGTTTCACTTAAATGATTTCGGTCGTAATGAATTTGATGCTCGTTACACACTACTTTATTTTAATGAGGCTATGGGATGCTGGGACGAGTGTTGTCACGTGTCCACTAAAAAAGAAGCAATTGACGCAGTTGACTATATGAAAAGATGGAAGATAAACGCATTCAGAGAATAACAAGAGGAGTGATAAAATGTGGGATTTAATTGAAAATGAATATTCTAAAAAATATGGAATTGGGTGCGCAACCTTTTTTCGTGACAAACAATTAAAAACAGCAATGGTTATGTATAAATATAATGGCCGTAGCGTTATGTTTTGCTATTCCGAGTACGATAATAAGATTCTATCTGATGGTGATAAAGACGAAATTGAGATGACAATCAAAAAGAAACTCAACTTTTGGAAGGATTAACTATGTGGGATTTAATGGGTAACAATTATTCAGAAGTATACGGTATTGGATATGCTTTACTGAATGGAATTTCAGCTGGGTTTTATGTGAGTGTCATGTACAAGGACCTTGGAGATGAAATTCACTTCTATTATCTTGATAATGCTCCTTACGGAGAACTTGATGATAATACCAAAAATAAAATTGAGGATATTATCCGTGATGACCTCAATAAGCGTCATATTTTTGGGGAGGACTGATTATGTGGGATTTAATAATAAATAATTACCACGAAGAAGATGGAACAGGTTGCGCCTTGATGTTCAACACAAGTGATAGGTGTTATCTTGATGTTATGTACAAGTGTAGGCCGTTACACAATTCAATTCGTGTTTTTTATTCTCTTAATATTTCAGAGAATGAAAAAGAGAATATCGAAGAAGCACTTGTAAAAGAACTGAGAAACAATGGAGTTTTAAGGAGCGATGATTATGTGGGACCTGAGGGAAGTTCACGCTTGTTTTGATGGTGAAGGTTGGATTTGGAATGAATCTTTCCATCACAAGAATGTGTTCGTAGGTGAGAATGAAGATCCGAAAGAAATCTTCTGGCAGGAATGTCAGATGTTCTTCCTTCAGGATTATCTAAGCAAGTGTGAAATCGTGGATAATGGTGATATTCTTGAACTTCAGTTGAAGGATTCCGGTGAGCCGGTTCTTGCTATGATGATTGCAGAGTAAAGGAGAATGAGTTATGCAGCAATACGAAATTGTATTTTACCGCAATGATATTCTCGATGAATTGATTCCGTTTAAGAAAATGCATAAGGAATTTAATTCATATCAGGAAGCAAGAGTGTGGGCGCAAAATGAATTGTGTGACTTGCCTACGGCAGTCGCAATGAATGTGTTTATGGACATTTGAGGTGACAATATGGACGCCTTACATACGATTATAAAAGAGCTGAGGGCAGGTAAGGTTTATGGTAAAACCTATGAGGGGCGAATCGAACCGTATTTCTGGTTTGTTATGTATAAAGATGGCAACTTTATCCGTTGGAGACATTTTGGTGAAAGTTCAAACCGTTGCAATTTGAAAGACCTCAAATGGATAATAAAGGTCATCTTCAAGACAACGCCAGAGAAGTTTATTGAAGAGTACGAATGTAAATACTGGTGATAAAAGGGAGATTTTAGATATGAAATATCTGTATTGCTACGATAATGAAATCATAAAATGGACTTACGGCGATAACCTGTATTGCTTGCATATTCAGCACGACGACGTTGCAGACAATAACCCTCGTTGGTGGGATGACCACGATTCCGTGATGGCTTGTTTCCATCCTCGTTACCGTCTTGGTGATAAGGTCGATGCAAGCACACCGGAAGAGTTTTGGAACAATCTTGTTTACGAGATGTGCGAGCCAGAAGAAATTCTGGATGCACTTTTTAACATGAAACTGGAAGAATCCTGTGTGGTTATTGACAACGATAACAGTAGTATTGAAGAAACTCGTTATGCGATTTGTTGTCGTGAAGATCAAGCCAATCCTTGGTATACCAATTTGAAATACAATGAAATTGCGACGTATGCTCGTGGTGATTTTTCTATTCGTGATTGTCAGATTCTTCTTGATAAACACATTGTATGGCTTCCACTCTGGTTACATGACCACTCTGGCCTGTCTATGGATTATGATACACGATTCAGAGGTTCGTGGGACGATAGTAATGTTGGTTGGATTGTTACAAAAGTTCCTAGCGGTTCTGATGTTTACAAAACAGAAGCAGAACGAATCATGCGTGATGAGGTAAAGACTTATAGCGATTATCTTTCCGGTGAGAATTACGGCTATACGCTTTATCAAGAAGATCACGGAGAATGGAAGGAGATTGACAGAGCATTTGGATTTATCGGTTCTGATGTGCTTGAAAACGGTATCACATACAGTGCTGGTTGTGGTCTTGAAAAGGCATTAAAGGAAGATCGGTGTCATATCGGTGAAGCAGAGAAAGTTGTTACTGTTACTTACAATTTTGATAAGGTATAAATTATGAAGTACTTTGTTACAGTATCTTGTCCTGGTTATGTGATTGTTGATGCAGAGGATGAAAGAGAAGCAATGGAAATGGCCGAAGTTGTTGATCTAAAAGAGATAAATTGAGACACAGATGATATTCGTGCTGGAGATTGCTTGGTTCAAAAACAATTTTGATGAGGTGTGAATTATGACATACATTAGAGAGATTGATGGAAAATGGTATGCTTTTGCAGCAAATCCTGATAACGGTCAGGTCTATTCTATTGGAAGAGATAATCCGAAAGATGGACAGTGGTTTGCAGGTTTAACTGATAGTGGAATCAAGTACGTTGCTTCTCCTTGTCCTTCTCGTAAGGCAGCATATATGAGAGCGATGAGAAACGGATCTTATGGCGGAGTTCTGTAAAAGTTGAATTTTATTGGAGACAACAAAATGAAATATATTATTGAAGATTGGTTGACGGAAGAAATAATTAAAGTTTTTTCAAGTGAAGAAGAAAGAAATGAATGGATTGAGGACAATTGTACATGGTTTAGTGATGGATGCTTTATCACGGACACAGAAACAAAAATTTCAATTTATGAATCAAAACAATAGATCGGATATTTTAAGCGATTAAAAGGAGAAAATTTCATGAGTAAATTTAAAAATTTTCAGATTGGAGTAAAAGAAATTAGCAAAACATGGAATAGCGAAAATGTATTTTTTACGCAAATGCGTGACGGATATAGTGCTTCGTATAGACCAAAATATCCAGAATATTGTAATGACGACATGATAATTCAGACATTAGAAGGGACAGGAGCAGTAAACCGTGGAGATTATGAATTGATAATTTTTGATGATGGAAAATTTACAAGCAAATATTTTAATGATACAGAAGAAATAAAAACGTATTTTGAAAACAGATAAAAGAACGGTTTTAGGAGGAAAATAAAATGGATAATAATATGATGGAAAGAATCAAGTATCTGAAGCGTGAGCTTTTTATGGATGGATTTGATACAATTGAAAACTTTGTTGGTTATAAACTGAACGAAGATGAGGATGATGATGTTATTGAACGACGAGTGGATATTGCAATCGATTCGATGTCGGAAGATGAGTTGAATATTTGGTTTGAAAAATATGATATTATTTGAATCTTCGGACGAAAATATCTTTTATGAGGTGCGAATGTATGAAAATGAATATTGACATTGATATTGAACGTGTTGGAAAGGGTTTATTTAACGTCTATATCAGTGATAATGGAAATTCTGGTGCGGAATACAAAAATGTAAATTGTGATCAGATTGGTGAGTATGTAGCAGATTTGATTGATTGTTTGGAAGAAAGCTATGAGGCGTAAAGTATGAGCTATAACGGTGGGCCTTGTTGGTCATGTATTGAGAAGTCTTGTAAAAACTGTCCATGTGCTGTCGCAGAGTCTTTTGATAGTACATATCTTACTGCACAATGGATGTTAAAACTAAGAGAAAATAAAGATGATTGCGACAAATTTGTTGAACGTCTTTGGAAGGAGAACACGGATTTTGCATGGGTTGAAAACGAACGTGGAGAATTAGTTCTTGATCAGAAGTGGAGAGGCTTTCCCGTTGGCAATTTTACACAGGATGAATGGTTTCATTGGGTAGATGAGTTCCATAGTAAAGGCGTTGGCTGGGTTTACGAGAATGTGAGTGTGTAAAATTTAAGAGGAAAAATATCATGAAAACTTACACAAAAGACGAACTTTATAATCTCCTGAAGAACGGCGCTATTCTTGATGAATTGCTTGATATGAGTGATGGGCAAGAGTGTACGATATTTAAAGCGGATTGCTTTCCTGAAGAGGACTGTTATAACAGCGTTATTTATATTCCTGATCTCGATATGAATGGTGTTGCCTATGACCATAAAATGACTTTGCAAGAACTTGCAGACGCATATACGAACTTTTACACTGCACAGGATATTATTGATATCTGTGAAGGTGATGAAAAGAAGGCAAAACGAGTGTTTTACAATTGTGATTGGCAGCATCCATCCACTGAATTTACAGAGATGGAAGCATTTGACGAAGAAGATGATTGCGATGCTCAATATTATTATGCTGAAACTCGTTGGTGTATCGATGACGTTATTGATGCAGCGAAAAGAAAAGGCATTGTATTAAATCCGCAACAAGCTGAACAGTGGTGGCAGAAGAACGAAAAGTGGTTTAAGGATACTCTTACTGAATATGGTAACGAGATCCTTTTCAATGTGGATTTTAGTGAGGTATAAAAGGAGAGTTTTATTATGAAATATGACACTCAAGCGATGGCCGAGGTCCTTTGTAAAACAGCAGGCGTTGAATATAGCTCTGATTTGGAAAATTTGCTGTACCATTTAGATGTTCAAGCACAAAATCCTTACAATGCAGATTTTCGGCGTACAGGTTTGGCTATCATTGCAAAAGTGTGTGAGGAGTTGAAAAAACGATAATGTATTACCATCTTGAATACTCTGTCAGACACTTTATGTACGGCGATACATATAGAGGGCATGAAGTCTATCCCACAAAAGAGCTGCGTGATGCAGAACTTGACTGGATGAAAACGTGTTACAGCAAGCCGACAGAGCTTGTCTATGCAACGTATGAAACCGAAACACTTAATGAAGATAAGATAATAATATAATGAGGAATTAAGGGAGTGAGAGTTATGATTATCCAAAATTGCGGATGGGATCATTCAGTGGATGAAGTTAAGGAAGCTCTTGATACACTTTCATATTGGTTAAGAGAAGGTGTGAGAGTTGGGATTTTTAATAAAGAAACCAACAAATATGAGTTACTAAAACCTTTTGATTCAGAAAAAACTTTTATTTTGGAGGACATTAACTTATGACGGCACGTGAGATTGCAGAAAATTTCGTCAGTACAATGAACCCGTCAGGTTGGGACGGTGTTGGGAAGAAACCTGATGATTTTAATGATAAGCAGCAGGTTACATATTATGTGGGTAAATATCCCGATATCGATGTTGATATCCATTACGAATATGACGACAACAAATGGTGGCACGTTTGCGAAGCATACGACAAAGAACTTAATGAAAGACTTTGTGGTGGTGCATGGGGCGATACCGTGAACAATATTGATGATATGATTAGAACTATTAAATGTCTTTTCGATATGTTAGGCATTAAACTTTAATAAAATCGAGGTTTTAAAAATGTGGACTTTTAATAGGATTTATCTTCGGGAAAGTTGTATTTTGCTTATTGAGGAGGACGGAGAAAAGAGTGCAATCACAACAAGTGCATATGACTTAATAAGAGTGTACAATAACGGCGAGAGTGAATGTCCTTGTGATAACGCAAAGGTTATTTATTGCTCGATTTTTAATGTAAAAATGAAATGTAAAACGTTCAAAGAACTTATGGATATGCTTGAGAAAATTGTAGCTGATTGTTGTTGAGGTTTTAGATATGAAAAATAAAGCAGTGGTTGTTGTTTATGACGATACGATGTGTAATGGTCCTTACCGTGTAGAGTACAAAACAATTGAAGATGCGGTAGAGGCTGTTAATAATGATTTTGAAAGTCTGATGAAAGAACTGCGAGATGAAGGCTATGAACCTGAATGGATTCGTGATGGCTACCATATGCTTGAGGTTTATGTTCCGAATACGTCTATTAACGCATGGTGGGATTTTAAGTAAGGAGAATTAAAAGTGGATATCAATGATATTAAGATGTTTGAGCAGATGATGGTTGATAGCGCATTTATTGATGCCGTTGATTTTGATTCAAAGGTTGCTGCCCCGGCAGTGGAAGTACGCAAGATGAAAATGAAGGGTGTGTGCTCCTTCAATGAATACATTAACTACTTACAGACAATTACAGGCAATGCAAAGTTGTTCTGGAAGTATCAGTTTTGAGGTGACGATTATGAGTGAATTTGAAAATCATGTTTTCGATGTTTGGAATCGTTTTGTAAGAAATATGCCTTGTTGTCCAGAAGATGGTTGTGATCGTTGGTGTGATGGTGAGAATATTCTATGCAAAACATATGAAGATGCACAGAAGGTCGCTGATTATATTGATGAAAAGGCTGGACGAGCAATATCTGCTACCGGTTTTTATGATCCAGAAGAAGATAAGAGAATGGGATATGTAGATAAGTATACTGGATGGTATTATGTCACAATCTGATAAAACAGTTCTTCTAAAAAAATGAAATACAAAGGAGTAAAACAAAATGATTACCAATAATCCTATGACCGTAATAACCTCAAAGTCCTTTGGTGCACTGAATGTGGATGTGTACCAGAATGACAAGCACCAGTATTACATGACCCGTGAACAGATTGGTGCTGCGCTAGAGTACAATAATCCTAATAAGGCAATTCAAAACATCCATGTTAAGAATACGGATCGTCTTGACCCTCTTTCAACATTCCTCAAACTGAGGAAAGTTGAAGGCGGAATCACGAAAGAGCGTGAAATTATTTGTTACAGTTTGCGTGGCGTTATGGAGATCTGTCGTCTGTCCCGTCAGCCGAAGGCTGATGCGTTTATGGATTTCTGCTGGGACATTATGGAATCTTTGATGCGTGGCGATACCGTTTTAGCTACTCCTAAGATGGATGCTGCACTGAGCAAAGAATTCATTGACGTAAGACTTCATGCTCTGTTTGATAGTATGAAGAATCTTCAGAGTGAACTTGATTCCACTCGCAAAGATCTCAGTGAACAGATTGAGGAAGCTCGCGCCACCAGCAATGAAGCACTGAATGTGATTAGCAGCGTATCTCAGTGTGTCCATCAGATTAAGGACAAGCAGATGGATGATGCGATTCGTTCTACCAGAAACTTTACTCCTCGTAAGGATGTAACGAGTGACTGGCGTAAGAAGATGTATGAACGCATCAATGTGATTGCGGCAATCAATGAGATGAAGGTTCAGGATGTGTTCCGTGATGTTTACGAATACATGAATCGTGTTTATACCTTTGTCATCGAGGAAGAGCGTAAAAAGTATTGTGTAAAAACTGGTCGTACTGGTCACATTCCTACGATTGATGTGGTTGAAGCAAGTACGATGTACAAGTCTATCTTTGGTGCTCTGGTTGAGGATCTGTATACCGAAGCGGTCAGCAAGAAGAAGGAAGAAGTTACTGAACGGAAAGCTTTGCCTGAAGCAAAAACTATTGAAGCAGCTCCTGAAGTGGCTGTCTGTGATGCTCCTGTGATTGAGGTGGAAGTTAATGAAGTTGAGTCTGAGCCGGTTGCGAAAGAAAAGCCCAAGAAGCAGAGCGAAACGGCGAAGATTCTTATTCCGATTCTGTTACCTTTGGCAGAAAAGCTTAATGATAAGCCGCAATACAAGCACACTTACACTCTGATTTACGAGCGGATTGGCTATAAGAAAATGAATAATTTATTTATTGCTTATGAAAAAGCTCACGGTAAAGCACCAAATCCGAAGACTAAGGTGTTTATTGAAAATGAAAAGAACCTGGCACTGTTTAAGAAAACTGTAAAGCAGTTGATGAAGGAGCAATTTGAAAAGAATTGAGGTACATATTATGAAGGTTTATGTTCTGCACGAGTGTGTTGATTATAGCGATTTCTACGCAGAAGATTCTGTAATCACGGTTACAACGGATAAGCTCAAGGCGCTTGATAAAATGGTTCATTTCTTTAATGACTGTAAAGATAGCAATCAGCCGGTAAGCGATGACGAGACGTGGTGCGTTGCTACTGAAGCATCCGTTGTTAGTGGGGATTCTGGAAATTATTATCGCCATCACTGGAAAATTGATGAGTTTGAGGTATAAGAAAATGATGAAATATGGAAACATAACGTGTAAACGATGTGGGGCTACGTGGTATGGGCCAAAGTGTGGAAAGCTTTATTGTGATAATTGCAGAAGGATTGTGGATAGAGAAAAAGATATTAGATGTAAAAATAAAAAGAAACACAAACCGACATTTGTTGAAATTACAAGAATGGCAGATGCAGAGGGACTGTCCTATGGCAAGTATTGTTTAAAATATGGAATCTAAAGGAGACGCAAATATGAACGCAGTATCTGAAAAGAACGAAAATAACGCAGTTGAGTTTAATCCGCCAAAGGTTGATCCTGCTCCCAAAGTGAAACATAACCAGGCGAAGAACTATAGTATCAAACGCAAGGAAGCTTGTAATGGAACGGTGCAGCCTATTAAAGATGTAGAGGATATTAAACGAATTTCGGAATATTTTTGGAATCGTGGGATGTACCGTGATTGGTGTTTGTTTAATGTTGGTGTATGTACTGGTTTTCGTGCAAGCGATTTGCTTCGTTTTAAGGTTTCAGATGTTACAACGCAGAGGGTAAATGGAAAGTTGCAAGTAAATGCAAATGCAAAAATACGAATGAAGGAAAAGAAGACTGGAAAATACCGTATTGTTTTTCTTCCAGAATCTGCTTTGGAAGTGATTTCTACTTATATCAATAAAGTTAAGCTCCATTATGACGATTGGCTTTTCCCGTCATGTAAAGGCAGCTCTCGCAATTCACTGAGGAGCACAGGTGGGACATCAATTAGTAAAAAGACTGGAATTATGTATACACACGAGGCAAATCCAAAGGTATCCGGGGAGCCGCTTGATGTGGATAGTTTTGGACGAATTATGAAAAAGGTTCAAAAGGATATGGCTCTTCCATATAATCTTGGAACACATAGTTGCCGTAAGACATTCGGCTATCAGTTTATGGTACAGCACCGTGATGATGTTATGGCTCTGGCCTGGCTTCAGCACGCTTTGAATCATAGTAGTCAGGCAATCACTCTTCATTATATTGGTCTTGATTCAGAAGTGGATGAGAGATATTACTCTGGAATCAATTATGGTGTGAATACTCATAGTGAAAACTCTTGAGGTGTGTTATGGCTGATACTTATATTAAAATCTGGGATACTTATGAGAGCTACTTTGAACCACTTAGTGCTGCTGAGGTGGGGCGTCTGGTATTGGCGATGATGAAATATAAATCGTCTGGAACGGAGCCTGAACTCAACGGAAATGAGCGGTATGTGTGGCCTGCTATTAAGAGAGATTTAATTAAAGATGCCGAATACATCGAAGGTAAGCGCATTTCTGGAAAAGCTGGAGGTGAAAGCAAGCGTAAGCAAAACAAAGCAAATGCAAGCAAAACAAAGCTAGAAAAAGAAAAAGAGAAAGAAAAAGATAAGATATCGTCTTCGTCTAGTGATAAGACGACAACGACGAAATCTATCGAGGATGTCTTTCGAGATGATATTGGGAAGCTTGGTGCTACTGGTCAAAAGGCTTTAGCAAAATATGTTGAGCGCATGGGTGACGAACTTGTGCTTGCTGTGATTGGTAAGTGTTCTGATCTCGGCGGTAGCACATGGGCTTATGTGCGAAAAGCTCTGGACGAAGCAGAATCTCTTGGTTGTAAAACTGCTGATGATTATCGCCGGGCTTGTCCGATAGGGAATGGTCGTAATCTTAGAGTGAGTAGGGATACTCAATGCGGAACCGATTGGCTAAAAAACGCAACCTTGGATAAAAATCTTCGCAGAATGAAAATGATAAAAGAGTGATTTTAGGAGCGTGATTATGATGAATGAAGATATCGTTTTGCGAGGTGATGAAGCAAAGCAATTTGTGTATAATCTGCATCATCCTAATGTTGCTAAAATAGTGAAAGAGAATAGACGACGTGATAAGGCACTTGACGAAGTGAACTATCAAAAAACAGAGGATGGTTTTACGTTTGACGTTGATAAAAGTAAATTGGAGGTTTGAATTATGGGACTGTTACTTGGTTTGGGTCTGCTTGGCGCAGCGTTTGGTATTGACACAGTAAAGCAAGCGCCGTTTGATAGAGCGCATCGCCGTCTCGAAAACGAATGGGGCACTTGTACATCAGAGGAGAATAAGCGGTGTAACGCTCTTGAATACGCAGTCAAGAATGGTTTGTGTTTCGAGGATGAGAGGGAACCGGTTATTACATGGCAGAAGCTGAGAGATCTTCAGTGGAAGTATCAGTTAGCTGGTATTTCATGGCCGAGAGAATCTGCAATTCGAGATGTGTGTCGTTTGGCAGCTCGTGACCGTGGATTTGAGTACAAGGGATATCTTCGTAATACATTGACATTTGGCTACATCACTGATCCGAAAAACATTTGCAAGCTTGGCATCGTAGATTAAAAGGAGATTTGAAAATGAATAACACTCGTAGAAAAGCTATCAAGCAGACCATTAACCGTTTTGATTTTATCCGTGAGAAACTGGATGAGCTTGTGTCAGAGGTCGAATGTGTAAAATCAGATGTCGAGAGCATTCAGTGGGAAGAAGAAGAGTATCGTGATAACATGCCGGAGAATCTGCAGGGGAGTGAGCGGTATGATAAAGCAGATAATGCTTGCACGAATCTGTCTGATGCTGTGGATGCTCTGGATGATATGATTGATGCTCTGGATTTTAATTTTGGTGATGTGACTACCTATCTGGAGGAAGCGATGGAATGATTAACGCAACAAACCCATTGAGGAGAAATGCATGGGCTGTGTTCTTGTACAGAGGCAGACAAGTCTATTCGTATCTTTTGCGTAATAGCAATCTTGGGGACAAGGAACGCATGGTAGAACTGCTGGCACGAAGGTACATGACAGCGCCTGAAAACATTGTTGTAGACATTGAATTTAGAGATTGAGGTGATAAAGAATGACCGCGTTTATAATGTTTGTTTTGAATGTGGCACTGATAATAACGGTGAATAGTAATCCGTTTGTGTTTTGATTGAGAGGTGTGGATATGAGTATGTTGCAAGAAGAGTATAATTTGACGGATGAAGGACTTAAACAGTTGCTTTATGATATTCGACATCCGAGCATGGAAGCTGCTATACGTCGTGAAAAGATGTACAAAACATATTTATCGAATGTAGATGTTGAGTATGATGGTGAATCAGAAGTGGTTGATTTTAAAGACTTAGATATTCGACTGGAGGTGTAACTATGAATATTCTGAGTTTTAATGGAAATGAAAATCCAAAAGGGAGAGATGGTGATGTCGTTGTCAAGTTAAGTTATCAGGAACTGTTTAAGTTAAATAATATTTTGTATCACGCTCAAAAAGGCGGTGAGATAAAGGACGTAGTGGACTTTAATATTCGAAGGAATTTTTACATGGCGCTTAATTTGGTTCAACATGGTAGTCTGGATTCTATTTCGCTAGAAATCATGTTAAAACTTTATGAAAACAATAAAACCTAAATTCTGTGGAGTAAAACATGAAATATACAAAGCGTGAAATCATTAGCGCATATCGAATTCTCACGAAGAATATTCAGCAGAATGATCTCGGCTGGCGTGGGAAGATGATTTTGAGTGATGTACTTGATGACTATTTCAGTCGTATTGAGGGTGAAAAAGTTGTCGTTGATCCGAAGTATGGAAGTTTTCGTTGTCCAAAATGCAATACCGTAATTACAAGTGAGTATGACCATTATTGTAGAGATTGTGGTCAGAAGTTTGATTGGAGAGAAATAAGATGAAGATTGATTTGACTCTTAATGAAGCACGAGTGATTCAAGACGCACTTGATGTGACAAGCTTGTGCCGGTCTGGATGCTATATGGGTTATAAGAGCGGAGACAAGGATCTGTGTTTTAGGCTTGACAAAGATGGTGATTGGCGTTGCAAGCTAATGCGTGAAATTGATTCTATCAATGGCAAGCTTGAAGATGCAATGGATGGAGAGGGCAATGATTGAAAGAAATAACGAGAAAATCAATACATTGCGCAAAGGTATTAAGCGGTTAACAAACGAGCTTGATGAACAATGGAAAGAGTTAGAACACTTTTCTGGAGATTTGTATGAAATAAAACTTGCTGAATACATGACAAAATTAGAGACCATCAAAACTCTTGGCGGATTTTATTTTCGTTATGATAACGGAAAGCATACAGTTTCCATTATGGGGTTTGATGGCTAATGATGTAAAGTATGCAAGAATTGATAAAATCCGGGTTCTTGTGGATATTTAACAAAAGGATGTGTAGACCGATGATATAACTATTGATGACGTAGGATTATTAGTAAAATTTTGGAAAATAAAATTGTTGGATTGAAAATTACATTCATGTGGTGTATGATTTAAGCAACCTCAGCACAAGATGTTTAAGCTAAAAGAAATGTGAGGTTAATATAATGTGGATTATGATAATATCGTTTATTGCATTTTACTTTGTACTGCTTGTTCCTTTTGGGATTTTTGTAATGGGACTACTGAAAGTGGCGTCTATTGCTGATGATCAGAGTGAGCGGCTGGAAATGGAACAGGGAAGGGATGGTCAAAATGTATGATTTGAAATCGTGCCCATGTTGTGGTGGTCCAGCAACGCTTTTTAAATTGAGAGCGCAAGTCATATGTGATTATTGTGGACTGAGAACAAAAGCGTATTATGATAATCTTGTTAATTGTGGAATGCCAGATAATAATATGCTTTTGGATGCAGTAAATGCTTGGAATAAACGAGTTGATAAAAGTTAAGATTTAGGAGGATATATGTGGGTTTATGTATTTGACGAACCAATTCCAGAATACTTCAAAAACGGGAGATCGTATCTTTTGAGTTTATATTTTCATAAATGTTATGGGTATGAGATTAAGAAAGAAACGGATGTTGTTATTGCATATTGGGATAATTCATGCGGTTGTTTTCGTGAGTCCACAACAAAGCTGGAAATTGATTCGAGAGATATTTCAGAATGGTGGAAAGACATTTGATAAAAACTGAGTTTTAATGGAGATACATTATGAAAAAGTTCGTTGTTCTTTTTGAAGGTTGGAATGATAAGCACGACCGTGAATGTATGTGCTATGTTGTTGATGCAGATGATGGCTTTGAAAGTATTTTGAGCGTTGAAGAACGGGCGGAAAAGATGGCTCGAAGCAAACATCCTAATCTGAAAAATTTTAAGACGCTTTACATCAAAGAACTGCTTAACAGATAAGAACTAAGATTTAGGAGGAAATAGTTATGCCGAGAAGGAAAACAGTAGAAGCACTGCAATTAACGCCGAAAGAAATAGCTCGTAAGTCGCCTACTTTTATGGAGCTTCCTGAGATGGTAAGCCGTGCTGGTGAGCCTACATACTATTATGATGTGGGAGATGCTGTAGAGATTGGTCATCTTAGCGGATGCAAGATTGATGAAGTCTGCGACGGTGGTTTATATTACGGTGTTTCTTACGATGATGGATATAGGTACGAAACGTGGTTTAACATTCGTAAAGCAGGTATTGAGAAGAAATCTCAACTGACAGAGAATGATGACATTAAGATTTCCTACTCAAATGTGACCATCGAATCCTTGCTCCACAGGTATTACTTCTTTGGCATCAACTGCAATCCGAGTTATCAACGTGGATCTGTGTGGACAGATGATGACCGTAAACTGCTTCTTGAAACAATTTTTATGGGTGGTGAAATTGGTCGATTCGTTTTAAAAAATATTGATATGGACGAATGGAATGAAAATCAGAATTACCTTTATGAAATCATTGATGGAAAGCAGAGGCTTCTGACGCTGACTGCATTCTACGAAGATCGTTTCCGTTACAAAGGATATCTGTATAGTGAACTCTCTAAAAAGGACAAGAGAACATTTGATGAGGCCGCTGTTGCTATTGCAGATTTGCGGAATCTTTCTAAGAAAGATACGTTGCGTGTATTCTTGTTACTGAATCGTGGCGGCAAGGTTGTTACCAACGACGTACTTAATCATGCAAAAGAGTTACTAGATGAAATGGAGTGAGTAAATGATTTATACCGTAACAATGATTGACTCGTTTAAGAACGAGCAGAATGCGAAATTCAGTTCGCCAGTGTCAAATACCAAAGGAATCTATTGGATGCCGGATGATAGTTGGATCGCTGGATTCTTTACAGATTTGGCAGAGGCTATTCGAGTTGTTAAAGAAAACGTGACTGACATCTTTGAACATTGTTACAACTACGCAGTCGTTGAAGGATACGAGGAAGGTCTGTATCCAAGACCAGAATTGACGAGGTGGTTTAAATATGATGCTGAGAGTGACACAGCATTCGAGATTGAACCGCCGTTGCATAATAAGGTGGCCGGATATGCGTTTTGAAGAAGGAGAATAAGACTATGAGTAGTGTACTTATTGATCGGAACGCAGCTAAGAAGGTAGAATCCATCTTCGAGCATCCTGATAAGGTCTATTCGGTGTATTTGAAAGCTGGCGGAGATGTCGTTTGGCTGCAAGGTGAAATTGAGTTGTATGAATTTTTGCGTAGCTTGTAAAACTAAGTTTTAATATAGGTGATTTTATGACAAGAAATGAATTGCTTGGAGCATTATGCTTTCCAGAATATAATTTTCTTCGGGAGAATGAGCATCTTGGCAAGCATATGATGTTCGTAACGGTCGGTGGCAGTCATGCTTATGGAACAAATGTTGAGGGTTCAGATCTCGACATCCGAGGGGTGGCATTAAATTCAAGAGAAGACCTTCTTGGTCTTGGTGAGTTTGAACATTATGTGGATACTCAAACTGATACTACAATCTACAGCTTTAATAAGGCTGTGAAGCTAATGTGCAGTGGAAATCCTAATATGCTGGAGCAGCTAGGGAACGCCGATGAACTCGTTATTAGCTATAATCCAATGACAAAGTTACTTATGGATAATAAAAAGCTGTTCCTGTCGAGGCGTGTAATCTATTCGTTTGGCGGTTTTGCAGGTAAGCTGATTCAGAAGGCTGATACGCTGGACAAAGATCCAATTTATCATGGCTCAAAGAAAATGCACAAGACGGTAATGAATGCAGTTCGTGTATACCTGATGCTCTTTGACATCTTAGAAAAAGGTGAAATTAAAACCTATCGAGACAACGATCATAACTTCCTGACGCAGCTTCGCAACGGTGAATATGATTACAAAGAGATTCGTCAGCAACTGATTCCGGCCTATGAAAGCAGATTGTCAGTGGACAAGAGTGAGACTTACCTGCCGGACAATGTTGATTGGAAGCGGGTCAACGAGCTTGTGATGACTGTAAATGAGGAGTCTTTAAAGATTTGATAAAACCAATATTTTAGGAGTGATATTATGAAAACTTTTGATGTTTTAAAAGTTGGACAGACTATTGTAGCCGAAGACGGGGACACAATGAAAGTTATTGATTATGATTTTTATGGGACAGGGCAGAATATCATGTGCTTTATGTCGGATCGTTGTGTATATCCATCAACTGAGTTTAATGCAGGCGATTGGGAGATTGAAAGTTGAAAGGAGGTTTTATTTATCACTAATAAGTTGTTAACAAATCGTGAGCAAAGCGTTGCTATTGTGTGTATAATGTGCCTGCTGGCAGGGAATTTAGTAATAAAAGCGTTACCGAATACTGAAGTTGGAGGCACATATACATATTATAATGATCAATCGGTTCATAATGTTACACAGGCAACAAAAGAAGATGAGAACGATGAACCTACAATTTTTGTAAAGAAAATCGTTGAAACGAAGGTGGTGAACTTTAGCCAGGGTAAACATGAACTCACTGATGATGAGCGTGCTCTTGCAGAGCAGATTGTTGCTTGTGAAGCAGGTGCTGACAGTTTGGAAGGCCAGATGGCCGTTGCTCAATGTCTTTATGATTCCGCTGTACTTGATGATTTAACCATCCAGCAGGTCTTTAAGAAGTATGGTTATAGTTCCTTATATAATAGGAAGGTTACAGCAGAGAATGAGCTGGCTGTCTCTATGGTGTTTGATTATGGTGCTAAAATTTCAGACAAACCTATCCAATGGTTTGTAACCCCGACTGCAGCTCCCGGCAGTTGGCACGAGCGTGGAGCAACCTTTGCTGGACAATTTGGCGCACATAGGTTCTATTATGATTCGAAGTTGGTTGTGGATGATGCTGAGTGAATGGCGTCATCTAAAATTTTGATAAATAATACAACAAAAAGATGTGTAATATATTGACTAAAACAAAAGGCTGTGTATAATATATCTTGAAAGTTGTTTGTGTGAGCGGAAGGCGGTTATTCTTGATGAGCGATAGAAAGGTTTTGAAAGTTATACGGGTTGATGATTTTTTAAAGTACATAAGAAAAAAGCGAGTGTGGGTCTGCTTTGTTTGTAATGGTGTGGATATTCACATGATCTGCAAAAAGATTGACGACATTGGCGTAGAGACGGGTGGGATTGTTAATGGCGTGGGGTTCTTCGGAAATGAGAGTCACATCGAGTTGCGACAAAAATGCCATGAAGTAAGGAGAATTGAACTTAGGTCTGGCTGTGCAGAGAAAGCGTATGAGATGATCTTCGATAATACTAGTGTGTTCGTATCAGAGAATCCTGAGTTGTACGGGCACTAAAAATATTTTCAAAAACCTCTTGACTTCTGTGATTGTATCCTGTATAATGTAGCTATGGAACGGAGCTACATCATTGTAGAGGAGAATGACTATGGATAACAATATTGACCCAAAGGTCGGAGAGGTTTGGTTGGTTGATCTATCCAATGCGACAGGTCATCAGCAGCGCGGCATTCGACCGTTCGTTGTGACAAGTAACAACAAGCGTAACTTCTTCAGCCCAACAATCAAAGGGAATCCGTTATCTTCAAGAATATATAAGCGTTCTCCGGTTCATGTTCTACTCTCAAAGGAAGACTGCGAGTTCCTAGAGGTTGATAGTATCGTTCTCTGCGAAGAGACTGATACACTTAACAAAGGACAGTTCATCAAGAAACTTGGTGTCTTGTCGGAGCGTCAGATGAATATGATTGCAATGGCAAGATGCAAAGATGAACCATTTTTGCTCGCAGCATTTCTGAGCGGTGTACAACATACTATGGAATTTCAGAATTTTGCCGCATTTGCTTGATTTGTTCTCAGGTTTAATGGTACACTACATAATAAGAAGGAGTGTGCCACTATGCTTACTGAAGAAAAAATCAAATCTTTTGCCGAAAAGTATTCTGATAGAAGCGGTGAGTTTGTTATATCGACGCTTAACCATGTTATGGATTACGAGGCCGAGCGTGGATATGAGTTGTTTGACTTCACAAAAGATGATTTTGTAAGGATGTTTGCTAAATACAATTGGGTGAACTCAAGTCGGTCGTTCAGAAATGTAAAGTCGATAATTACAGGGTACATCAAAAGTGATGATCGAGCGAGTATGTATGACTTAGCTGAATTCTCGGAGAGCGATGTGAGTTCAGACAATATGTACGAGGACAAGTATTTTGCATCAGTTGATGAGTTTGTTGATTTCTTGGACAAGTATGAAGAACCATATCAGATTCGTATGAACGTGATTGCCGTACTGTACTGGATTGGACTTACTTCTGAAGAGGTTTCTAATCTGACAATCAACAATGTTGATTTTGAATCATGTACTGTTCTGAATAGGACCGGTGTTGACGCAAGACTGATGAATATCATTAAGCAGTGTTATGAAATGAAACAATACGATGCTCCAAATATGGGAGGATACAGAACGTTTTATGTCATAAATGGTGATTACATCCTTCGCAAAACAGAGGATAGAACTGGTGCAGACAGTGATTCAAGAATGTCTACAAACACAATTCATAGTTATTTCACGCGCTTGAATGATATTCTCGAAAGAAGATATCATTCAAAGGCTTTAGACCGAAGACATCTGACTAGAAACGGCGAGTATGTCAAGGTTTATAACTACTGTAAAACTCATCCAGAATTTAATCTTGCAGAACTTAGTTTCGGAAATGGTAAAGATCCTCTTGCGGACATTATCGGAAGAAAGTGCAGCAAGGTTGCCTACATTAGTTTCCGGCAAGGATACAAGGGCTGGATCGAATACTTCCACAAAAATTAAAAACAGGGGGCTTCGGCCCCTTGATTTTAACATTGTAACTATATAACACAGGATACTTATTAGAAAGGGAAATGTAGATGAGAACGCTTTTGCTGTTCCGTGGAGCACCAGGTTGTGGGAAGTCCACCTATATTAAAGAGCATAATCTTGAACAGTACGTATTGAGTGCTGATACACTTCGCCTTATGTGCCAGAGCGCACAGGAAACACCTGCCGGGCAGATGGAGATTTCTCCGCAGAATGATGATGTTGTATGGGAGATGCTTTTCAAACTGCTTGAGGTGCGTATGAGTCATGGCGAGTTTACCGTGATTGATGCAACGAATTCCAAGACGGTCGAAATGAATCGTTATAAGAATCTGGCAAAACAGTATCGTTATCGGATGTATGTTATTGACATGACTGACCTTCCGATTGAGGAATGCAAACGAAGAAACGCTCAGAGAGAATGGCTGAAGCGAGTTCCTGAAGCGGCCATTGATAAGATGTACGCTCGGTTTGCTACTCAAAAAGTTCCTTCTGGCGTGACAGTTCTTCCTTCTACTACAGATGTGATGTCCGATTTGAATTACTGTCCGAATGACTTCAACCAGTGGAAGAAGATCCATGTCATCGGTGATGTTCATGGCTGTTATACTTGTTTAAGTGAATACCTTGGCGAGATGAAGGACGACGAACTTTATATTTTCGTTGGTGATTATCTCGATCGTGGCATCGAAAACGTTGAGGTATTCAAGTTCTTGTGTGATGTTGTAAATAACAACCGCAAGAATGTGATCCTTTTGGAAGGGAATCACGAGCGTTGGCTGAACAAGTGGGGGCATGATGAACCGGTTCAGAGTGAAGAGTTTGCAAACTACACTCGTCCGCAGCTTTTTAAAGCTGGTATTGATAAGAACACTGCTCGTAAGATCTATTCCAGAGTCGGCCAGTGTGCCTACTTTGAGTATGATGGTAAGCGGTATTTCGTGAGCCACGGTGGTTTGAGTTATCTGCCTTATTTTCTTCCTTTCGTATCTGCTGACCAGATGATCAAAGGTGTAGGTCGCTATCCTGATATGCTAACCGTGGCTGAGTCTTGGGAAAAATCGATGCCTGATAGCTATATTCAGATATTCGGTCATCGAAATGTGCAGGATGTTCCTATTGATATGGGGCATCGGTGCTACAACCTCGAAGGAAAAATCGAGTTTGGTGGATATCTCCGTTGCGTGGAACTTGAACACGGTCAGCCCGTCAAGTGTGTAGAAACCAAGAATGATGTATTCCGAAAAGAGGAACCAAAGACCGAATCTGCCGTTGAAATGAAAACTGAGTTCGATAACGCAGAACTTGTTAGTAAGATGCGTCAAAGCAAATATGTGTTTGAGAAGCGATTCGGAGATATTTCTTCTTTCAACTTCTCTCGTGAAGCATTTTATAAGAAGCATTGGGATGAGGTTTCTACCAAAGCAAGGGGATTGTTCATTAACACAAAGACGAATAAGATTGTAGCTCGAAGCTATGATAAGTTCTTTGCGGTTGATGAGCGGAATGAAACGAGAATTGGAAACCTACAGAACACTTTGAAGTTCCCGGTGACTGCGTATCTAAAAGAGAACGGATTTCTTGGTATCATTTCGTATGATGCAGAACAGGATGGCCTGTTCATTGCAAGTAAATCCACTCCTGAAGGGCCTTTTGCAGATATGTTCCGAAAGATTCTCATGGATACGACTTCTGATGAAGATCGTAAGAATCTGAAAGAAGTTGCAAAAGAGAATGGCTCCATCATCTTCGAGGTGATTGATCCTGTGAATGATGCTCATATCATTGAATACAAGAAACCACACATTGTTTTGCTGGATATTATTGCGAATGATATGAACTTCAGTGTGATGGATTACGATGATCTGAAGCGTGTTGCTGAAAAGTGTCATTTGCAGATTAAGGAGAAGGTTAAGACTTTTGAGAACTGGAGTAAATTTTATCCTTGGTACGAGGAAGTCATGAACGAGAACTATCTGCATCATGGCTTTGAACACGTTGAAGGCTTTGTTTTGCGAGACAGCAACAATTTTATGTTTAAGATGAAGCTTCCTTATTATAAGCACTGGAAGTTCTTGCGTGGTGTCATGCAGAGTGTCCAGAAGCGTGGTTATTACGAAAACACTGCCAAGCTATTTACTGCTGAGGATAACCTGTTCTATGGTTGGATGCGTGAGCAACGAGAGAAAGACCAGGAGTCTTTTTGCAAGAAGGGTATTATTCAGCTGCGGAATGAGTTCTACGCAAGTCAGCAGAAGAGCTGAATTAAAATAGACATTTTATCGTGATTTTCGTTAGAATAATTAACGAAGTATCGTGATGTTTCTTCCTCCAAAAATGCTCTGCGCGGGGCTGACAGCCGGGAAAGACCGGCAATATGGGGATATGGTGAAATTGGCAGCCACGCTTGATTCAAACTCAAGTGTCGAAAGACGTATCGGTTCAAATCCGATTATCCCTACCATGAAGATCAGTTGTTCTGGCTAGATCGGGGATTGGCCGTTCATTGGCAAACGACAGGTATCATACCGGTAAAGGATGCCGAGCCAAATAGGAAGGGGAATAAGGTGCAAGCCGAGTAGCTGTCGGACGAATACCCTTCAGGTAGCCAGTAAACCGGAATGTAAAACAAATGTTGGCTGTTTCTGATCTTCTATATAAGCTACCGTGGTGGAATGGCAGACACCGGAGACTTAAAATCTCCTGTCGGAAACGACGTGCCCGTTCAAGTCGGGTCGGTAGCATTGATATCCGGGTGTAGCTCAGTTGGAAGAGCGCGTGCTTTGGGAGCATGAGGCCGCAGGATCGTGACCTGTCACTCGGACCAACCCGAAAGGGCATGTAGAATTTTTCATTCACATTATTCCCAGCTCTCTGGAAACGGAGCAGTGTGACGTAGTAAGCTGGGCATATGCTGCGCCATCGCCAAGCGGTAAGGCAGAGGACTTTGACTCCTCCATCACAGGTTCGACCCCTGTTGGCGCAATTTATGCGGATATGGTGGAATGGCAGACACGCCAGACTTAGGATCTGGTGCTTCGGCGTGTGGGTTCGATGCCCACTATCCGCACCACGATCATAGAATGGTTGCGTACCGTTTGTTGATCTCCTTTGACTGCCACTATTATTCCCAGCTCACCAGTGATGGTGCAGTAGTGCTTTGTAAGCTGGGTGATTATGCAGCGGTCGTACAATGGTTAGTATATCAGCCTTCCAAGCTGAGGATGAGGTTTCGACTACCTTTCGCTGCTCCAATCTCGTATGGGTAGGATTTTTAGCGGTCAAATCCGGCTGCGCCTGTGCGAGATACCACCCCGAAAGGGGAGAGATATAGGAAATGTGCATCACTGTTATTCCTTCCTCGTCTATATGATATAGATGCAATAGTGTTTATAAGGAAGGTTCCCAGTTGAATAGTTGCAGCTGTTTGACTGGGAATATGGGATAGTAGCTCAGTTGGTCAGAGCTGGCGGCTCATAACCGCTTGGTCGCGAGTTCAAATCTTGCCTGTCCCACCAGCCCAATAGGGTATACATAAAATTTTTGTTTTATAAGCGATGAAATAATATGACGTTGATACGTCTATTATTTTTTCGCTCATTTTCGGAGATTTAGCTATGTAACACAGGATACTAAAAGGAGGTGGTTTGGTGAAACATTATGGAAGTATTTGCGAGATTGATGGTTCTAAGATTGAGCCTGTCTCGTGTATCACTGGTGGTTCACCTTGTTAGCCAAGACCTTTCTATTGCCGGTAAGCGGGCAGGTTTGGCTGGAGAACGGTCTGGTCTATTTATGGAAATGATTCGTGTGATAAAGGAAATGAGGGATGCCACCAATGGAGAATGTCCAAAATTTGCAATCTGGGAAAATGTTAGAGGAGCACTTTCCTCAAACAACGGAGAAGACTTCCGATGCGTCTTGGAAGAATTTGCACACATCGTCGAAGCAGACGCTACAATTCCTAAACCTTCGGGAAAAGGCGGAAAATGGTCTAAATCCGGCGCAATTTCCGGTAATGGATGGTCTTTGGCATGGAGACTCTTTGATGCTCAATATTGGGGAGTGCCCCAACGTCGTCAAAGAATCGCGCTTGTCATGGATTTTAGAGGACAACGTGCCGCAGAAATACTATTTGAGCGCACGGGCGTGCCAGGGAATCCTGACGAGAGCATCCCGACGTGGCAAAGCTTTGCCAGAATTACTGAAGAATGCACTGCTAAAGATGATCGAGTGGTGGGAGAAAAAAGCTTTTGTATTGTCGGAAACATGATTGACAGAGAAACCAATATGAACGGGACTGGTGTAAAAGAAGATACTGCTTTTACTATAAACACTATTGACCGTAATGCTGTTGCCTATACTTTAAAGATTCGTTCAGGATGCGAAGGTGGTGGCAAAGGCGCACTGGTACAGACCGAGAAGAGTGCAACGCTTTCTACATTGCAAGATCAAACGCTAATCTGCTTGGCAGACAACACCTCTTTACATAATTTAAAACAAAAGATTTGTGTCTTGAATGATCAGGGCGGTAGTGTAATGAATGTTTCTTACGATATTGTAGGAACAATAAGAGCACAAGAGCATGGTCATCAACCAATTGTATTTGAGAGCCATAGTCAAGATGCTCGATACACCCAGCAAGGTAATACAAGTCCGGCTTGTACGGCTCAATGGGGAACTGGTGGCAATAATATGCCGCTTGTTGCCGAAAAGAAAGCCTTTGCAATGCAACGCATTGGTGAATACAAGGAAAGTGAACAAGCTAGTACGATGAAATCTCGTGACTACAAGGATGCTACTGACTTGATTGCAGAGAAGGAAACGAAGAATCTGCAATGGATTGTTCGTCGCCTGACTCCTGTTGAGTGTGAACGGTTACAGGGTTTTCCTGATGGATGGACCGATATTGGCGAGTGGTTTGATGAGAATGGTAAAAAGCACAAACCTGCCGATTCTCCTCGTTACAAAGCACTCGGTAATTCAATCGCTTTGCCTCAGTGGTATTGGATTTTCCAGAAAATGAAACCGTATATCGGTGAAAATCCCACGCTTGGCAGTCTTTTCGATGGAATTGGTGGCTTTCCGCTTGTCTTTGAAAGTATGTATGGTGATGGTGCTGCTATCTGGGGATCAGAGATTGAACCGTTCTGCGTTGCAGTAACGAAGAAGCATTTCCCAGAAGACTAAATCTCATAAAAGGCTAATTCAAATAAGAGGTGACACGATGAACAGCAAAATTCCTGTCAATGCAACCATCGATCCTGGCTCTTTGAGTATTCCGGCAAGTCCTATCTTCCAAAAGGAAAAGAATACATATCTTTGTCCGTTTTGTGTGACGAAGCTGGAGAAGTTCGAGCGTGAATGTTCTGATTGTCATCGCAAGATGGATTGGAGTAGGTTTACTGAAAAGAAGGAGGAGATGTTCACTTGAATATAGATTTCTTCCAACGGCGCAAGACTCAGCTTGAGGATACTCTTCTTTTGAAAAATCAGGCGGTCGATATGCTTGATTATCTAAAGACGCATTGTATCAATAGCGACCAGTATTGTACCATTCGGGATTACATTGAAGAAGCTGCTAAGATTCTGGAGAGTGACCTCGAATACGCAAACAACAAGTTGCAATCCGCATTCAGACCTAAGTATGGTCGGAACAACAGACTGACTCGTGTTCAATCTAAAATGTTCCGTGATAGAGAATATTAAAAATGGGGTGATGCCGCTATGGTGATAAGTAAACATGTATGTAACTGGTGTGGCAAGGAATATTCCAAGAATCCTTGTGGAGATACAATCTCTATGTATCACGAATTTGGTTATGAAAGCCCGACATGGGATGGTGCGAAGCTACAGTTCTCTTTGTGCCAGGAGTGCTCCGATAAGTTTGCAGGAGTACTCCGAGCGATGTTTACATACGATCCCATTGAAGATTCTCAGTGTTAACGACCCGAAGGGTTGTTAAATATAAGCCATCAATAAACCAGACGGAGGATAATACATAAAATGAATAGTGCATGAATTGATTCAAGACAATAAAAAGAGACATAAGTGATTACAGATGAAACAAAATTACATAAAGGAGACTTGATATGGCAGATAGAATTTTTAATCTTCCTCAGACCCGTGGTTCTTTTGAGATGGCTGGTAAGGTCACCGGCACCCAGCGTAGTAACTTCTACAACGAGAAGGAGACTAAGAGTGGTGCTATGCGCCGTGTCCTGAGCTTTGGCGTTCAGACCTCTAACGAAAACACTTTTTATGTTGATCTGGCTGGTATGCCTCGTGATAAGGTTTACTTCTTCCGCCGTGCCGATAAGGACAAGGGTATCGAGAAGGATAAGAAGGAAGTCGCTTGGAAGGATCGTCTGACTTATGTTGCACCGGAAGGCTATGACATGATTGGTGTTAAGGTCGGTGTCACCAAGAAGACGAATGAGTCTGGTAAGGTCGTCAATGATAACAAGACTCTGACCGACTTCGATGCAGCTAAGGAAATCTCCGAGAACCTGCATGACGGTGACAATGTGTATGTCCGTGGCAATATCGAGTACAGCACTTACAACGGTAAGCACCAGATTCGCTTTGTTCCTACTCAGGTGTCTCTGAGTTCCAAGGAAATCGACTTCGATGCAGAGGGTTTCGAGGAGCTGGCTCTGTTTACTCAGACCGTTGTGTACACTGGTTGCCGCAAGAGCGATGAGGGCGATGAAGTAATTGTCGATGCCAAGATTGTGAATTACAACACCATCGAGGACGCTGAGTTCTTCATTGACTATAAAGCAAACGCTCAGAATAAGGTTCTGGCCGATTCTATTCGTAAGCGTCTGAAGCCTTATACTAGCTTCGAGTGTTTTGGTCCCATCGTCAATCAGCAGAAGGTTGATGAAGTTGAGACTGAGAATATCTGGGGCGGTCCCAACAAAATGAAGCGTCAGGGAACTCAGGCAGTTCGCAAGCTGTATATCGAGGGTGTTAATCCTGATTCCTTTGATCCGAATCCCGGCGACAAGGATGCAGAGCCCACTTACACTGAGGACAATATCTCCGAGGCACGGGCAAAGATTGCTGCCAACACTCAGGCTAAGAAGGACTTTGACGGCAAGGCTGCTGAGAACGACACTTCTTGGTGGGGTGGTTCTAATAAGTCTACTGTAACTCCTGAAGATGAGGAAGATATCAACTGGGGCTAAAAATTTTTTGCTTTTAACTAAGTGACACAGGATACCAATAAAAGAAAAGATTTAGAGAGGAATTTACATATATGGCTATTGTTTGTGATGCATCTGCTATTCGTAAGAAGCTTCGTATGCTTGTGTATGGCGAGCAGGGAACTGGTAAGTCTCGATTTGCTATGCAGTTCTGCTACATGAAGACTCCTGAAGGTCGTCCGTTCCGTGTTCTGTATCTGGATACTGAGTCTGGTTCTATCGACGATTATCGTGAGGAACTGATGGAGAATGGGCTCGACCCGATGAATCTCCGTATCGTTTACACTCAGTCTCTCGCAGAGGTACAGGATTTCATTCATACCGTTGCTGACAACGAGGACTTCGAAGATGAGGATGGTAATGTTTGGCTGGACGCTGACGGTAAGCCTTTCCGTGCCGATGCTATCGTTGTTGACTCCGCAACCATTCTTAATCTGACTACGAAACAGGGCTTGACCAATTTCTCGCAGAAGCGTGCAAAAGTTAAGGCTGCAGCACAGGGTCTGACCGGTGATGAGAAGTCGGTGAAGATTGAGGGTGCTGGTATGGAGTTGAAGGATTATCAGCAGCTGAACTTTAAGGGTCAGTCCCTGATTCTTGATCTGAATGCAACTGGCGTGAGCTACATCGTTATTTGCCGTGAGAAGGATGAGACTGAAACCAAGCTGGTGAATGGTTCTTCTGTGAGCGTTTCTACTGGCCGCAAGATTCCTGATGGCTTCAAGGGCCAGGAGTACAATGTCGGCACCGAGTTCCGTATGTACCATCCCGGCGATGATAAGTCTATCAACTTTGCTTATTTTGATAAGGATCGTACAGGTGTTCATAATGGCGGTGAGGTTGTCGAAGACCTGACTCTGCTTGAGTATCAGGAGTATCTTGACCGCTCTGCAAAGAACCGTGAGGTCATTATCAAGAATGGTCTGAATGATGCAGTTAAGACCGAGATGAAGCTTCGTGCTCGTGAACTTGGTCTTGATGACAATGACATCAGTGATGATGCTCCTGCAGAGAACGCCTCCGAATCCAAGGCGCCTTCTCTGGACGACATCAAGGCAAAGCTGAACGATCTGATTGCTTCCGCTTCTCCTGTGAAGAAGAGTGCAGCACAGAAGGCAGTTAAGGCGGCTGGTCTGTCTACCGCATTCCGTTCTATGACTGATATCGAGGAACTGAAGAAGGTTGCCGCAATCATGGAGAAGGAACTGGCTTAATGGAACTTACCCGTAAATGCAAGATTTGCGGGAAGAACATTTTCATCGAGCGAGACCGTAGCACTTTTTTTTACGACAAGACTGGTTTTTACCACAAGGATTGTTTTGTAGAAAAAAAGAAAAATCAAAAACGCCCTTGGACAGATGACCTGCTAAGGGCATTTTTTGACAAAATGAAAGATACTACGGATAAAAAAGTCGATGATCTTCTTTCCAAAAAGAGAGAGCAAGACCACAATCGTGAGCTTGCGCATATCAAACAGGAAGAAAAAAAGATTCTTTTCGACCATATTCGAGATACATACGCCCCAGCGGTTGTTCCTGGCAGCTTCTACTCGAAACTTACGCAGTTAATTTCCGGTAATTATTACAAATATAGAGGTTCTATTCCTCCGCTAGAACTTTACGATATGTGGGTTCTAGCAAAACCCCGACTAGATAAAATAATTGCCGAGAAAGAAGCAAAGGGCTGTGATATGAGTCAGCGATGGAATTACGACTTGGCTGTTTTATTGGCTCAATACCCTAGTTATCTCGAACGAAAAGAAAGACTTGCTTCGATTCGCAGTGAAAGCGAAGACAAAACGAAGGAAAATCTGACTGAAACGGTACTGAAACGGATGAAAACAGCACCGAAACAGAGTAAAAACGAGAATGAAATTGATATAAATGCAATTCTCGATGAGATATAAAAGAGGGAGGTGGATGAGTGGAACTCATTTCAAATATCCCGAACGAAATTTTATTTGTTGGCGCAATTTACAAGCATCCTGACTATTTGGTCGAGTATGGGCATTATGTCAAGAGCAAGTACGATTTTGCCGATGAAGCAACAAAATTTTTCTACGATGCAGCGTTGATTATTTACGAAACTAGGACTCAAGAATTTAATAAAACGTCTGTTTTAACGTTTATGGCTGAAGACGAGTCCAGATTGTCCCAGTATAAGCGGCTGAAGGGCTGGTCAACCATCGAATACTACATGAGCCTTGCGAATGACGATGATATCAAGGGATACTTCAATATCCTGAAGAAATATTCGCTACTTCGTGAGTACCAGAGAAACGGATTTAACATTGAAGGAATCTTGAAGCATCGACAGTTTGAAATGTTTGGTGCTCAGGACATTTACAAATTGATTCGTGGCAAGGCCGACAAGATCAACACGGTTATCATTACAAACGATGATGCTGAGATTTTGAATAATGGTCTGTTGCCAATGGTCAATGAACGTCTGAGTGTTCCTGATATGGGCTTGCCGTTCCAGTATCCTATCATGAATGATTTGTTCCGAGGATTGAAGCTGGGCACTGTGATGTTCAATGGTATGCCATCTAACGCTGGTAAGACTAGATACATGATGGCAATTGTTGCCTACGTCACATTGGTTCAAAAGCAGAAAGCTCTTCTGTTGCTGAACGAGATGGATCTTGAGTCCGTCCGGTATTGCTTACTGGTCACTGCCATCAATAATCCTGAGTTTCAAGAGCTGCATGGTCATCGCTTCCACAAGGATGAGCGAGAAATCACACTTGGAATGTACCGTGATGCAAATGGAAACTTCATCTTCCGAAAGCAAAACGAAGACGGAGAATACATAGAAAGTATTGACGAGTTCACCGCTCGTGTCTACGAGGAAAGCGAAGAGTATCGCAATGTGCTTGATGTTTGCCAGTGGATTGAGAGCGAATCACAAGGCTTGATTATCGCAAAAGATGTTTCTGCTGATTATAGTGATAAGTCCCTACGATTTGAAATCCAGAAGGCAGCTCTTACTCAGGGAGTTAAGTATGTGTTCTACGATACTCTAAAGAACGACATTGCATCTATTGGTGAATGGGCAGCGTTTAAAGTCACAGCCACAGAGCTTGAAGAGATTGCGAAAAACCTGAAGATCTTTATCTATGGTAGTATCCAGTTGGCCGAAAACGCTCATGAGTATTTTCCTGATGAGCTGAATTCAAACAACATTGCTGAGTCAAAAATGATTAAGCATGTTGCTTGGACGATGGTTTTGTTCAAGGAGATTCCAAAAGATAAGTTCGCGAAGTATCAATACATCTCTTATGACCCTGAGTGGGGCGGTGACTGTGCCCATCGGCTGAATCCAGATAAGCGGTATTACGTTGGAAATATCGATAAGAACCGTTTTGGTGAGAAAAAGAAAATCATGTTTGAAGTGAATTTGAACCAGAATGTCTGGAAAGAGGTCGGTGTCTGCACCAGAAAGTAAGGAACTACAATGGTAAATATCGCAGATCTGAAAAATTACATTCTTGAAGAACAACAGATTAAGCCGATTCTGGAGGAACTTGGGTGTCATCACATCAGTCACAAGACTGGTTATTACCAGTGTGCAAATCCAGATGGTGACAATAGAACGGCACTTTGTATCTACGAGAATGAAAATCTTACTGCGGTAGATTACACACGAGATATTGCCAATGGAAAGACCAGTTATGATTTGATTTCTGTCGTTCAGTTCTTTCTGGAACTGTCTTTTCCAAAAGCCATTAAGCAAATCTGCGAATGGGTTGGTCTTGACTACTATCACAACTTCGAGGAAGACCTTCCTAAAAGTATGTTGATTCTAAAAGAACTTATCGCCATGCAAAATGAAGGTGAAGAACACGAGGATGACCGTCCGATAGTCCCCATCTCCGAAGCCATCCTCGGTTATTACAAACCTTATGTGAACCAGATTTTTGCTGACGATGGGATATCTTATGAGACGCAGCAGGAGTTTGAGATTGGCTTTGATGAACTGACAAATAGAATCACGATTCCAATCAGAGATGAAATTGGCACTCTGGTTGGTGTAAAGGGAAGATACTTTGGTAAACCGCCTGAAGGTGAATTAAAGTATCTGTATCTTGAGCCGTGTGCCAGAAACCGTATTCTGTATGGCCTGTATAAGACAGAGCCGTACATTAAGAATAAAGGTCTGGTATATGTGGGTGAAGCTGAAAAGTCTGTTATGCAGATGTGGAACATGGATGTCTGCAACTGCGTAGCGACTGGCGGCAAGAAGGTTTCACAGAATCAAATTGAAATTTTGACACGTCTTTGCGTTGATATTTGTTTCGTCTTTGATAAAGACGTTCAGCTTAGTGAGCTTATGGTTCTCGCCAATCGATTCGTCGATGGCGTAAGTGTGTATGCTGTAGTAGATGATAAAGGGATTCTGGATGAAAAGGAAGCCCCAACTGATAATCCTGAAAAATTTAAGGCATTGATTGAGAATTGTGTTAGGAGAATTAAATGAATGTAAAACTCTGGAAGGGGAGTAGGAATGACCTATCCGACCCGATTGGAACGATTATGGAGAACAGAGGGGTCAAGGATTATAAGACCTACATGAATCTGGATGACTCTTGCTTGAATTCTCCGTGGGAATTGGACAATATCGAGTATGCTGTCATGATGTTGAATAAACACCTTTGGAAAAAGTCTATCATCTCTATCCTTGTAGACTGTGATGTGGACGGTTTTACAAGTGCTTCGATGATGTTTCAGTATTTGAAAGCGATTGGTTATTTTGGAAAAATCAATGTTCTGCATCATAGTGGCAAGGAACATGGACTCTCTAAAGAAATTGAGGTTCCACCCGAAACTACCTTACTGATTATTCCTGATGCTGGCAGCAACGATGTTGAGCAATGCAAGGAACTTCGTGAAAAGGGTATTGATATTTTGATTCTTGACCATCACATCTGCGACAGAGAGAATCCTTACGCAGTAATCGTCAATAACCAGAATGGTACATATCCTAATAAGGAACTGTCTGGTGCTGGCGTGGTATATAAGTTCCTTCAGGCTGTTGATGAGGATAATTGGACTGATGTTGCAGACCGGTATCTTGATCTGGTAGCAGTCGGAAATATCGGTGATGTCATGGATATGCACTCGCATGAGACAAAGCGCCTTTGCACGAAAGGTCTGGCACGAATTGTGAATCCGATGATTTGTGCTTTGGTTGAAGCGAATAGCTTCAACATCAAGGGTGACCCGACTATCAATGATGTTCAGTTCTACATCGTTCCGATGATGAACGCACTGATTCGCGTTGGCTCATCCGAGCAAAAGAAGCGGATGTTCCGTGCGATGGTCGGTGAAGAGCAGACTTTCCAGTACACTCCGATTCGTGGCAAGAATGCCGGTGTTACGATTGACGAGACTCTGGCGCAGCATGTGGCTCGCGAGTGCTCCTCTTGTAAGTATCAACAAAACAAGACCAAGGACAAGGCTGTCGCGGAACTTCAAAACTGGATTTCTAAGTATGGAGCGGATAGAAGTAAAGTTTTATTTTGTAATTCCACTGGCATTCTGGACAGTAATTTGACTGGCGTTGTAGCAATCAAGCTGGCTGAAATGTATGGTAAACCTTGCGTACTACTTCGAGAGATGGCCTGCCCTGAAGAACCAGACGAAAATCAAGAGTATTTTGGTGGTTCAATGAGAAATCCTGATGGTTCTCCGATTGAAAGTCTAAAGGAGTTTTTGATGAGTACCGGAGATTTTGAGTCGGTTCTTGGTCATGATAATGCCGCTGGCGTAAAAATCAAGAAAAAAAACGTACCAAAGGCTATTGCGGATTGCGATGAACTGCTTAAAGATGTCACGATGAGTAAAGCAATCGTGGTTGATTTTGATTTTGACTATAGTAGGTTGACCGTTGCGTTGCCGAAGACCATGTATGAAATGCATAAAATCTGGGCACAGGGAATCTCCGAACCGTATTTCTACATTAAAAACATTCCGCTGATTCATAGTGGATGTGCTCCGATGGGCAAGAACGGTAATATGTGGAAGTATTCTGATGAAGAAAAAGGCATTGATTTTGTGTGCTTTGCTGATAATGGCCGGATGATTGGCTGGATCAACAATGACTTCTATGGTGGTCAGGAAGAGAAATATATCAATGCTGTATGCCGGTTATCTATAAATCAGTATGGAAATAAAGTGACTCCGCAGGCACAGATTGTTGATTTTGAGGTGATTTGATATGGGAAATTGGAAACGTGCTATCGCCATCGACTTTGATGGCACTCTCTGTGAGAATAATTATCCTGATATCGGTGAGCCAAACTGGAATGTCATTTATCAAGCAATTCAGGAACAGAAGCACGGTGCTGGTTTGATTCTCTGGACTTGCCGTGAAGGAAAGCTTTTGTATGATGCAATGGAGGCTTGCTTTGATTGGGGTATTCAGTTTGACGCCATCAACGAGAGTCTTCCTGAGTGGAAAGAGCATTTTGGCACTGCTCCTAGAAAGGTTGGAGCTGATGAATATTGGGACGATAAGGCTGTAAAAGTAAAGAATGGAGAGTTGGTTGACAATGAATAAAGTGGATAATTACGATTTGTCATTAAATTTGCTTGACAAAGCACATCAATCACTTGCACATACTATTGCAGATTTAGAACTACTTCGGGAAGGCACAGCATTTAATCAGATTTTAAATGATGGTGCTCATATTATTGAACCGGATGAATTGACTCATATTCTTGATAAATTTGCAGAGCAGCATCCAAATTGGGAGATTTGTATCGAAACTGACCACGGATCGGTTAGTGAGAAATTTAAGATGGATCATGTTTTCTATGAAGGTATGGGAGATATGATTGTTCTTGATTTTGAATGAAAAATGGAAAAACGACGATATAGATATTACAAAATTGATTACCGTACATATAATTATACGCTCAAGAAATATCACAACTTACACAGAGAAATCTACGCTGAAAATGCAAGAGATGCAGTTCAAATGCTAAAAAGTAAAGAGTGTAATCGTGAGTTTGAGGTTGTTAAAGTCTACTTTGTTGATATTTTCGGTGATAGAAACGATAGATTTTATCCACGAACTTATGTGATTGATAAAGAAGATTTTGAGTGAGGTGAGTATATGGTTTACATTACAGGCGATATTCATGGTGATTTTAATCGTTTTTTAGAATTGGAAAAGTTTTGCCATGAACACAATCTTGGAAAGAATGACTGGATTGTCTGCCTTGGCGATGTCGGTTTGAACTATTACGGCAAGGACGACCCTCGCGAATGGAGTATTAAGACTATCGCCGCAGATATTCCTGCAAATCTGTTTTGTATTTATGGCAACCACGAACGCCGCCCTTCTCGTAAGGATGGTTATAGGACAAAGGAAATCAGTGGAGATATTTGCGGCAAAGTGTGGCATGACCCACATTATCCCAATCAGTATTTCGCTATCGATGGCGAAGTTTACCAGATTCTTGCTGATAGGAAAATTCTGAACTGTCTTGTTTGTGGCGGAGCTTATTCCGTAGATAAATGTTATCGGTTGGAGCGTGGATGGAACTGGTGGCCGGATGAACAGCCTAATGAGAAGACTAAGAAAAAGATCTGGAATATTACACATGACCCTCAAATCGATGGTATTGATGTTATGCTCACGCATACTTGTCCATTCCGGTTCATTCCAACTGAATTGTTTATCGGTGGTATTGATCAAAGCACAGTAGACCAGTCAACTGAAATATTCTTTGATAATATATACGAATGTTATCCTAACGATTGTAAACCATTCTGGTACTTCGGCCATTTCCATGGTAACAAGTACACCGATGACTATGTGATGCTTTTCGACGATATTATTAAGTTTGGAGATAAGGTGAAGAGTGATGGTTAAAGATAAAAATTTACGAGTGCTTGATTATATTGATGGCAAGGAAATACTCATTCAGATGGGAGAGGAAGGTTCGGAACTGTCGAAAGCTGCGATAAAGTTTTATCGTGCAATCGACATGAAGAACCCAACGCCCGTAAGCATTAACGAGGCTTATGAAAACCTCGTAGAAGAATTCGGGGATGTGCTGAACTGTATTTACGCATACTATGATGATGACGAGGATTGCATCTTGGCGTTTACATCGAAAGCGAATGAGATTGCTAACGAGAAGCGCAAGCGCTGGATTAAGCGTCTGAAGGAACGCGACCAGCTTTAATGGTGAAAGGAGAATAGATGTCAGATAATTTTGTAAATCTTCATGTACATACAGCGCAGGGTTCGTTACTTGACTCTATTCTTACCGTCAAGGAACTTGTAGACTTTGCCAAAGAGAATGGTCAGAAGGCTATTGCTGTTACGGACCATGGCAAGATGCACTCTTTTGTTGACCAAGTTAAAGCTTGTAAAGCAGAAGGTATTAAGCCTATCATCGGCTGTGAAGTTTATGAAGTAGATAATCAGGCAGAGAAAGCTGACACAAAAGACTATAAACAACCTCGTTACCATCTTATTTTACTAGCGAAGAACGAGACCGGTTTAAAAAATCTATTTAAGGTTGTTTCAAATGCTTGCGTTGATGGCATGTATAAAAAGCCTCGAACTTCTTTGAACATCATTGAACAAAACGGGTGGGGTAAAGGTATCATCTGTCTTACGGCCTGTCAAGTTGGTCGAATGAGTAGATTGCTTGTTGATGGAAACGAGACCGAGGCATGGCAGTTATGGAACAAACTGAAATGGATCTTTGATGACGTGTTTATGGAAGTTCAGTCTCATGATACGCCAGATCAGGCTGAAGCTAATGCCAAAATTGCAGCTTTTATCAAAAAGTACAATCTTCCGTATACTATTACAACAGATGCTCATATGCTTTCCAAGGAAGATGTTGAGGCACATTCAGTTTTTGTAGAAATTGGAGAAGGACGAGAAGTTGGAGAAAGTTATGTTGACTGTTATCTTCAGACCGAAGACGATGTGCTGAGAACACTTTCAAAGCAGTTTGATGAAGACTTCATCCGAGAAGGCTGCTCAATGTCTGTGAAAATTGCAGATATGGTTGACGATATTGATATTGGTCTTGGTCAGCCAAACCAGATGCCAGAAGTGAAAATTGAAGGTAAATTTGATTCGCATCTGGATTACCTGCGCTACCTTGTTTATTCTACTTTCGATGAAAAATTCGGATGGATGAGTAAAGAAGAACAGCAAACCCGGCGAGACAGAATTGAGATGGAGCTTGACGTTTTGGAATATGTTGACTACATCGACTATTTCATCATGCTGTATATGCTTTGTAAGGTGGCTGATGAACGAGGTATCCCTCGTGGCTATTCTCGTGGTTCTGGTGCAAACTGTCTATGTCTATTTATGCTAAACGTTACGCAGATTGATTCTGTTCGTTGGGATCTTGACTTCTCTCGTTTTGCAAATAAGGGTCGTAAGAGTCTCGCGGACTTCGACTTTGATATTAGCCGTCGTCGTCGCAAAGAACTTGTTTCTATTGCAGAAGAGCTTTTTGGAAAAGAGAGTGTAGCACCAATCGCAACTTTTAATTCTCTGTCTACCAAGGTTGCCATTAAGGATATTGGCAAGGTACTGAACGAAGATCCAGAAAGCCCATATTATATGCAGATTCCGTATGAATTGCGAAATGAAGTTGCTAAGTTGATTCCGACCGTGAAAACATTGGATGATCTCGGAGAAGAAGTTGAGAAGGAAGTTCTATTGAAGGACATTCTTGGAAAGAGCGAGCAGCTTTCTAATGTATATGATAAGTTCCCTCTGTGGTTTAAGTACGTTATGCGGCTTGAAGGTTTACCGAAGAGTATGGGTCGCCATGCTGCAGGAACTTTGATTACACCTAAGCCTGTTATTGAATATTGCCCTCTCTGTATGGATAGAGAAGGCAATCAGATGTGTCAGCTTGAAATGCACAATGCTATGGATGACCTGTCTCTAGTTAAGATGGATTTTCTTGGTCTTGAAAATTTGGACACGATTGATGACACATTAAAGATGGCCCATCTTACTTGGAAAGATGTTGATATCAACCATCTTGATTTGAATGACAAGGCAGTCTATGACGCTGTTTATAAATCTGGACACACAATTGGTATTTTTCAGATGGAGTCTGCTGAAGCTCGAAAGATGTGTGTTGAAGCAAAATGTGACAACGCCGAGGATATCATTGTTGTGAATGCAGCAAACCGCCCTGGCACTAAGGATAGCTTCCCGACGTACTGTTCCAATAAGCTTCATCCAGAGACTATCAAACTACTTCATCCTGATATCAAACAGCTTTTTGCCAAGACTCAGTACATTCTTCTTTATCAGGAACAGGCTCTGGCAGTATTTCGTTATGCAGGATTCCCTGAAACTGAGGTTGACAATGCTCGTCGTGCCATTGGTAAGAAAAAGAAAGATGTTATGGCATCCTTGGAGGTCCAGTTTAGAGATGGTCTTCACAAGAAAGGATGGAACGATTATCAGATTTCTGAGATGTGGGCATTGATCTTGAAACAGGCTTCTTATTCCTTCAACCGGGGCCACGCAGTTGCTTATGGGCTTCTTTCTTACCTGACAGCATACCTGAAGACTCATTATACTGAGTATTTCATGGCTGCGTGTATGATTACTAAAGAAGATGATTCTGGCAAAATGGGTGTGTTTATCAATGAATGTGACCGGCTACATATTCGGGTTCTTCCTCCAAGTGTTAACAAGTCTGATATGGAATTTAAGGCCGATGCGGAGAAACACACAATTCTGTTTGGTTTGAAAGCCATTAAGGGAATGGGTGAGAGTGTCGCAGCAGGAGTGATTGCAGACCGTCCATATTCTGGATTGGCAGACTTTGTTCAGAGAGCAAACGGTGGCAAGATTGGCACTTCAAACGTTGTCAAGTTGATTAAGGCGGGAGCTATTCCAACAAAGGACAAGAGAAAAATCTTAATCACTTTTGCAAATATGGTTTTTGAGAACGAGTATAAAGAGAAGGGTTTTCATGAGATGGCATCTCTTCCCAAAATCTCTGTTCTTAAAGACGAATATGGGATTGACACAAATTATATTAAAGATAAGCCTACTAGACTTGCTTTATATAATAAGGCAAGAAGGGTGCGCTGGGAGGCAGATACAGAGAACCGCAAAAAGGAAAAAGACAAGAGACGAAAAGATTTCATGCAAGCGTTTGCCGAGAAATATATGCAAGACGAGCACATGTGGGAATTTGAAACCCTTTCAATGTTCTTGACTAGCAATCCCATTAAGGATGCTTGTACCTATATTGATGCTGGTCTTGATACTGTAGAGGATGGCGGTAAGGCAACTGCTATTTGTGTCATCGTAGACATCCAAAAAAAGAAGGATAAACGTGGTAACCAGTTTGCATACTTACATGTTTATACGACATGTGGTATTGTTGAAATGATTTGTTGGGCATCTCAGTATGCACGATATTCAAGTCTGATTTCAAAGGGCAGCGATCTTGCAATCCTTTGCAAGAGAAAAGAAAATTCGTACATTGTTGAGAAGATGAAGCCTTATAAGCAGTGGCTGCAAGATAGAGAGATAGCGTAAGAGGGTTGTAAAGTGGCAGATAAGAAATTTAATGAAAATATGATTCGTTGCTACATCAGGATAAAACGAGTCTTTTATCCGAAAGATGGGAGGGAAGTGGAGCCCGGCGGCTTCGCCACTTTCTCTGCCGAGGTGGTAAAAGTCAAGCAGGGACATCCTATCATGAGCCGATACAGCGACCTCCGGCTAAAAGGCAACGTTCCTAGCCTCGATATGAATAAAACTTATTCGTTCTGTGGTGAATATGTTCATCATGAAAAGTTTGGTGATCAGTATAAAATTATCTACATGAATGAGTTTCAAGAGATTACTGACCCGGAAGAACAAAAAAGCTTTCTCCGTTTTATCTTGACCGACCATCAGTTTGAGATGCTTTATGAAGCATTCAAGAATCCGTATGAAATCATCAAGAACGGTGATGTCAAGTCTCTTTGTACTGTTAGCGGCATTACGGAAGGTCGAGCACAAAAGATTATTGACTCCTTTGAAAACAACATTGATAACAGTGAAGCGTACACAAAACTGATTGAGTACGGTTTGACTCCCAGTGCTATTGAAAAGCTTGTTCGTCAGTATCACGGTGCAGACATTCTGGTAAAAAAGATTGAAGAGAATCCTTACGTCTTGATTGATGATGTGTATGGCATCGGCTGGAAAAAAGCTGACGCTCTTGCTTTAAATATGGGCTTAAAGCACAATTCGCAATTCAGAATCGAAGCCTACGTCATGCATTTTCTTGCCGCTCGTGCCGAAGAAGGTAACTCTATTATCTCGGCAAACCAGACAATCAATAGCTGTATTAAGGAACTTGATTTGAACGAGGGTGATCAAGAAGTTATCAAAATGGCACTTTTCCATCTGCATGATGTCCGTGAAACGCTTTGGTGGAGTGATGACCGTCAGGAATTTGCTTTAACTAGAGTGTGGAATCTGGAAGATAGTATTGCGAATGAAATCAAGCGTCTGGCGGATGCTCCTGTTGATCCGATTGGTCAAAATATGGATGCAGCAATCAATGAGGCCGAAAATGCGCTTGGCATCGAGTATACCGAAGAACAGAGAGATGCCATTAAAAAGGTATGCTCTAGCAACGTCTGTATTTTAACAGGCTACGGCGGAACTGGCAAAAGTACCGTTGTCGCTGGTGTCTTAAAAGTTCTTCGTGGTAAGTCTTTTGCACAGACTGCACTCTCTGGCCGTGCTGCCGCTCGTATGCAGGAGATTACTGGTCAGGATGGAAAGACGATTCATCGTCTCCTTGGATATGACATCGAGAACGGTGGGTTTGTTCACGATAAGGACAATCCTCTGGATGAGGACATCATCATTCTGGATGAGACCTCCATGGTTGGTGCTCAATTGTTTTACGATTTGATTCAGGCAATCGAAACCGGCAAGCGATTCATCATGATTGGTGATGACGGTCAGCTTGAGAGTATCGGTATGTGTAACATCTTCAAGGATATGCTTGCATCTAAGGTTGTTCCTGTGGCTCGTTTGACTAAGATCCATCGTCAGGCAGCCAAGTCTGCAATTATCACGGAGAGCATTAAGGTTCGTAACGCTACGCAATTGGTGCCTTATGGCTGGGCTGGCAATGAGATTCGTGGTGAACTTCGTGATTTGGAGCTTGATATCTATAAAGACGCAAGTGAGTCATTCAACCACATTATCAATCAGTACCGTACCTTATATAATAAGGTAGGGAATGATAGTGCGAAGATTCAGATTGTGCTTCCACAGAAGCTGCGTGGTAGTATCTGTACCTATGAAGTCAATAATGCTATTCAGGAAATTGTGAATCCGAGTCGTGGTCAAGCAGAAGCAAAGGTCACAATCTATGGTGATGGCAAGGATAGAGCGTACACTCTGCGTGAGGGTGATCAGGTCATTATCAACAAGAACAACTATGAGCTTCACACATACAATCTCAAGACAAAGAAAAAAGAAGAGAAGTGTCCGGTGTTCAACGGAAACCGTGGCATTATCCGAAAGATTGAGAATAGTTTTATCCTGGTTGATTTTGACCAGTGGGGAACGATCTTCATTCCACATTACTTTGGTGGGAATAACGTCTGGGCAACACTTGAACTTGCTTATGCTTTAAGTTGTCATAAGTTGCAGGGCAGTGAGGCTCCGTATGTGATTGTTGGCATGGACAACTCTGCGTACCTGATGCTGACGAGAGAATGGCTCTATACGGCCATCACTCGTGCCAAGAAGTATTGTGTGATTTGCGCCGAAACTCATGCTCTTGATCGGGCTGTAAAGACTTCGAGAGTTCCATATAAGCGGACGTTCTTGAAGGAATTTTTACGGAAAGAATTTTCAGAAAAGCATTGACAATCATATTGGTGTCCTGTATAATGTAGCTATAAGAAGTCTCTATCCCAGAGGCTTAAAATTCTCTCTTTAACTATATAATACAGGATACGGGAAAGAAATGGCTTGCTCGTAACGACAAGCCTTTCTTTATTGGCTATAACTATATAATACAGGATACGCAAGGAGGCTTTATGACAGATAAAGAGCTCATAGGTAAGCTTGATGCGATGGTTAAGGCATTGCAGAAAGCAAAGAAGAAGACGGACAAAACCCGCATTTTGCTGGATGCACGAAAGGATTTTGGCGACGAAGATAATGAGCTGATGTTTTTCTTCAGATTTTTGCTTGACCCAGCAATTGTGACTGGACTGTCTGACGCAAAGATCAACAAGAAGGTGGCGGCAAAGCCTGATTTGGATTTTGAGCATTACAGTTGTGGATGTCTTTATCTAATGGGTAAAGGTCACAACACTGGCTCTGATGCATCCATCGCAACAATCCAAAATTACTTACATAAAAACCATGAGTACGAAGAGTTCCTGAAGCGACTGTTCACTAAGAACCTGCCGATTGGAGTTGAAGCAGCTACCATCAATAAGGTGTACGGCGAAGAGATTATTCCTGTCTGGGAGGTTCAGCAGGGATATCCGATTGACAAGGTAAAGCTGAAAGATGGTATTTGGTTTAGTTTGAGCCAGAAGATGAATGGCAACCGGGGCACTATGCATAGAGGTGAAATTATTTCTCGTCAAGCACAGAAGTTTAAGGGACTCGACCATATAAAGAATGACCTGCTTTCTCTATACGATGGAGACGCCTCCAGGCGAGATGCGTGGGTGTTTGATGGCGAACTTATCTATAAGAATCCAGAAGGAATGTCAGATGGAGAGGCTTTTCGTTATGGCACTGGCCTACTTAATTCTGACAACAAGGACAAGGCAGGAATCAAATTTGTGATTTTTGATGTGATTCCTGTTGTAGAGTTCGACCGTGGAAAGTGTACTATCCCATATAAAATTCGCCGTATTTGGTTAAATTGTCTTCGTGCAGAGATTACTCGCAAGCACCTTGAAAATATTGAGATTGTTCCCATGGTCTATGAAGGAAAAGACCAAAGCGTGATTCCAAAGTGGCTTGATTATGCTGTCGAGCACGATTGGGAAGGTCTTATGTTGAACACGGACGTCCCTTATCGCCGGGCTCGTCACAACGGATGTCTCAAAATAAAGCGATTCTACACTGTTGATCTACGAATCACAGCGATTGAGGAAGGTCAGAACCGTCTGGCTGGTACGATGGGCGCTCTTGTTGTTGACTACAAGGGCAACGAGCTTCGTGTCGGATCTGGTTTTGATGATGTTACGAGAGTTGCTGTGTGGGCGAATCCAGATGACTACATTGGCAAAATTGTTGAGTGTAAATACAAAGAGGTCACGATGGACAAAAAGACTGGCCTTGAGTCTCTGCAGTTCCCGACGTTTGTACGATTCCGAAACGACAAGAACGAAGTGAGTTACGGATAAGGAGAAGGTTATGAATCTTTCCAAGAAGTCCATTAAACACATTCTTCGGATTCTTGACAATAAATGTATCGAAGTTCCTACAAAGACATCCGCTTATAACAGTAGTGGATGTAGAATTTTGACTCGTGATTTTGAGCCAAAGAAGTCACACGGAACGAATGGTTGGCAACGAATCGTCTATGTACCGTCCGAAGGATATTTCTACGGAATTTATAACGGAAAATCGGAAGAAGATTGGGATATTTCAGATATCTGGTCTCCTGCCCAGCTTTCTGATTTGTGAGGTTTACAATGTTTGTTTTAACACAGAATCAAACCGGAGTTGCTGATACCAGTAAATGTTTTGGAATCCATATTGTAGATGAATCAACAGTAATCAGAGCGTATACATTTGATGGAGATGGATGGATGAAACTTGGTAAATATAAAACAGTAGAACGAGCAAAAGAAGTAATTCAAGAAATTAACACTGCTCTTTGTGAGAACCGTGTTAGTTTCGATATGCCGGAGGACTAAAATGCTACTTTTAACGCAGGGCGGAGAAATTATAAATCTTGAACGCATGGCGATCATTGATGCCGCAAGCCTTAATGTTTACGCACGACAAGGCATGGGTGAACGTGGAATTATTCTTGGTAGTTATAATTCTGAGAGCAGATGCTACAATGTTATTGCAGAAATTTATGACGAATATGCACATGGACAGGATGTGTATTCTATGCCGAAGGATTAACTATGAACGACTTCCGAAAACTAGCCATTCCAAAGAAAGAACGACTTGAAGTTCAACTTACGGATGGCACAGAAAAACACAATATATTGTACATAATTACATCTCTAGCCACTATTAAAGGTGCTGAGATTTTTAAAAATTTTCGTTTGTATTCTGTAGGCTCCGCCGGGGAGCTCAACTTACTAGAGAAGCAAGACGGCGATCCCTACTTTGATAAGCTGAAAGGAACAGAATATGAGTAATTCGATGAATCGAGAAGACCGGCGCAGAGAGCAGCGTAAGGCACGAATCCTTGCCCGGCGAATCAAAAAGGCCGGTGGTCCCGACTTTCTGGCTGGAATGCCGGTTGAAGAGTGGGAGCCAAAGATTGGTGATGAGGTTACTATTAAGGTAAAGAGGATTCAGGGCAAGAAGGACTTCTTTAAGATGAGTCCTCAGTATCAGGACTTTATCAATAGCCTTGAGGATGGAAAGCCTTACAAGATTACCAGTACCGGTATGAAGGGTCAGGTTTACGGCATTGACGCACATCCTTATTTCCAGATTTGGAAGGGTGATATGGAACCCTACAAGGAGCCCTAATGAGGATGTACTTCAGAACGGACTATTACAGTTATGTTGCTACAATAGATACTTTTGTTCAACTTAAAAAGGGTAACGCATACGAAGTGTTCGCAGATTTGGATGAATATTACATTATTATGATGGATGGTATGCCATTTGAAAAAGAACTAGGCATCGTAGTTGTGATTCCCAAAGAAGACCTTGAAGATGATGTATATGTCGTGACTGGTAAGAGCGAAAAACTTGAGGAAGGAGGTGGGACGATATGATTGGTATTGACCATCGTGAACAGGGACGTAAAGAACGAGCCCTTGCAGAATATTATAGAACCTTGGCTCGATATCCGACTGAATGTGGAGAGCCGATTACATATCAGTTGTCAGAAGAGCAGCTTAAACAGATTCTCTGTGGAGAGATTACTGTTGATGAATTGATTGAAAGAGGTGAGGTAAATGAGAGACAGGATTAAGATGTGGATCGCCTTCATTAAGATTTTTAAGGATTATCTTATTGCGGCCGGAATCATGATTGCGTTGTGGTTGCTGTCTTGCCTTATCAAATATGAGATTTCAGTATCCAGTTTTCCAGATTGGTTTAAGTTTGCACTTCTAAAATAAAGGAGGATTAAATGGTAACAGATATTCTTAATAGAGAGATTCATGTTGGCGACACGGTACTTAGAGCTAGAACTCGAAATGGTCGCGGAGTTCTTTGGAGTATTCATAAAGTTATCTCCATTATGAACGTAATGATTAAGATTCAAGACGGAAAGTACACAACGAATGTTGCACCCAGGAATTGTATCGTAATTGACGAGAGTGACATTCCTGAAAACTGGCAGGACGAATATTAAGGAGAGTTGAATGACTGTTGATTTGATCGCATACACACAGCGAGTTGTTCCTACAAGTGATAAGAACCCTTTAGATATTGTGGAGGAAGCTGCGAGTATTTGTTATGATTCTTCAATGACTGACGACTACAAAATTGCCAAGGGATGTAAAGCCAGTGGTCACTATTCTGTGCTTGAACACATCAACTTTACGTTCTACGTCAAAGATGTAAGTCGAGCACTTCTGGCACAGATTAGTCGTCATCGACATATTAGCATGAGCTGCCGCAGCCAGCGTTATTGCAGCGAGGATGGATTCAAGTATGTGAACCCGTTTACCGGTGAAGATGCTGATGTTTTCGATAATATGATGTCGGACATTGATACCGATTATCAGATCCTCAAGAAGTATCACAACGCCAAAAACGAAGACGCCCGTGCAGTTCTGCCAAATGCTTGCTGTACAGAGTTTTACATTACGATGAACGCTCGTGCTTTGATTGAGATGAGTCATCTTCGACTTTGCTCCAGGGCTCAAAAAGAAATCCGCGAGATGTTTACAGAAATGAAGAATGAAGTTGCACAGGTTTGCCCTGAAGTAGCAAACTGGATGGTTCCTTCCTGCGAGGCTAATCCGAAGTATCCGTTCTGCCCAGAGGGTCGTGGTTGCTGTGGTCGTCACCCGAAGCTGGCAGATGTTTATAAGCCTATTGAAAAGAACAAGGAGGTTATTGATGGAAACACTTGACAAAATTAAGAAGAACGTCGATCATCCGTCTCATTACGGCGGTGCAGACAATCCCTATGAGGCCATCAAAGTGCTACGGGAGTGGCGGTTAGACAAGGATGCTTATCTTTGGAATGTTGGTAAGTATCTAAGCCGGGCAGGTCACAAAGATGGTAATTCTCAGCTTCAAGATTTGACGAAGGCACGTTGGTATTTGGACTATAAAATCCGGCTTTTAGAGGAACAACAGAAGATTGCTGAAAGTGTCGTAGATATGCTAAAGAAGATTCCTGATAAGGCTAATGATAAGCTGACTACGATGCCAAAGAAGGACATTAACGATTATTTTTATGATCCAAATCTCGGCGGTGTCTGCCATGATTTGGTTTATCGTCCTGATGATTCATTTAAAGAAAAACTGGCAAAAGCAGAGCCGATGTGCAACATCGAGACTGCCGTGGTTCCTGATTGCGCCGATGAGGTCAAGTTTTAAGAGGTTTACATAAATGAGATACAACTGGAAGTTACCTATTATCGTTATTTGTGTCGTGCTGATTTCCATTCTTGGTATGACCTTTATGGTGCAGGGGCCTAAGAACACGGCCATCTCTTATGAAGAGCAGATTCAGGAAGCTAAGTCTGGCATTGAGATTCAGGAGAAGCGCAGAGCTGATCTGATTCCAAATTTGGTTGAAACCGTCAAGGCTTATGACCAACATGAGTATCAGACTTTGATGGATGTTGTGAATGCTCGTGGCGCTTCCGGCCAGACCGCTCAAGAGATCACGACTCAGATTGCAGCTATTGCAGAAGCATATCCTGAACTGAAGTCTAGCGACAACTACAAGGAGCTTATGAATGAGCTATCCGTCACTGAAAATTTGATTGCAAACTATCGTGGCGATTACAATCGTGTCGTGAAGGAATATAAGCAGAGCGTTCGTAAGTTTCCGAACTCCTTTCTGCTGGGTCTGACTGGATATGAGGTTCAGAATTATGAGTATCTGTCCTATGAGGGGAATGAGGCAGCACCGGCAGTCGGCAACCTTTTTGGAAATCGGTAATGCCGAAATTACTTATCGTGAATTGATCGTCAGTGTTGGTATTGTGTTCATTATGCTGATACTTGGTAGCGTTATCGCTGGAAATATCACCAGAGATTCGCTTGAGCAGAAGAAAGAATATAATACAGCAATTTCGATTGAGTCCGAAAATATGTTCGATTATGGAATAAGAACTAACGTAGGCAACGCCTTTTGCCAAGGCGCACTAGAAGCAGTAGATACCGTAAGTGATTCACGTATCGACGGACAGTGGATGTACATCTATTGCGAAGAAAAGCATTATACGATGCATACACGAACTGTAACTACTACGGATAGCAAAGGCCATACAAAAACAAGAGTCGAAACGTACTGGACTTGGGATTATTACAGTTCAGAAGAACACAATTCTAAGAATATTACGTTTCTTGGCAAAGAATTCAAGTATGGTGACATCAAAATGCCATCAAGCAAGTACCTGACAACTGTACAAGTCAGTCCTCATGTGAAATTCGAGTTTTATGTCAAAGAAGTTCATTATGATGGTACGTTGTTTGCAAATTTGAGCGACGAAAGTATACATGATGCACAATTCATTAAGGATAAAAACATCGAAGAAGCACGAGATTATATGATTTCTGCAGCTGGTACACGGGTGATTTGGTTTTGGGTATTCTGGGTCGTATTGATGGTAGTTGCGGTTGGAGCTTTCTATGTGGCAGAAAATCGTTGGTTGGAAGATTAAGGAGTGATTGCATGGAATATGTGATTAAACGCGATGGAACGAAAGTTCTTTTTGATAAGAGTAAGATTGTAAATGCGATTGAGAAGGCGATGAATGATTCTTCAGATCCTGTTGACCACAAGCTGAGTGATAGTATTGCATCTGAAATCGCAGCCATTGACTCTACTATGGATGTAGAAGCGATTCAGAATGCAGTTGAGAATCGTCTTATGCAGAGTGGATATTACGAGACGACTCGTTCTTATATGAATTACCGATATCTGCATGGTATTGCTCGCAGCAATTACAAAGAGCTGATGGATGCAGTCGAGGAGAAACTTCTCGGCAAAAAGATTGATAACCAGAATGCCAATGTTGATGAAGCATCTTTTGGCGGTCGTATTGGCGAGATGAGCCGGGTGGTTTCCAAGCGATATGCCCTTGATTATTGCATGTCTAAGATGGCTCGTGAGAATCACGAGAACAACGAAATTTATATCCACGATCTCGATAGCTACGCAGTTGGTATGCACAATTGCTTGAGTATTCCGTTTGATGACCTGCTTGCGAATGGTTTTAACACTCGCCAGACTGATGTTCGTCCTGCACAGTCCATCAGTACGGCATTCCAGCTTGTCGCAGTCATCTTCCAGATTCAAAGTCTTCAGCAGTTCGGCGGCGTGAGCGCAACACACCTAGACTGGACTATGGTTCCTTATGTACGGAAGAGCTTTTCGAAGCATTTTAAAGATGGGATTAAATACATTAAGCCTGAAGATGACCCCAGCAGAGTACCAAAAGAATTATCTTTTAACGACCTAGAGGCTAATGATCCAAGGAATGCAAAAGTATATCAGTACGCAATGGATATGACCAAACGTGAGTTGAACCAAGCCGTTGAAGGCATGTACCATAATCTGAATACACTCCAATCACGTAGCGGAAATCAGCTTCCGTTCACGTCTATCAACTATGGCACATGTACATTGCCTGAAGGCCGAATGGTTATCGAAGCATTGCTAAACGCTTCCATTAAGGGTATCGGCAAATTACATAGAACTAGCATTTTCCCTTGTGGTATTTTCCAGATGGCTAAGGGAATCAATCGTGCTCCCGGAGACCCTAATTACGATATGTATCAGTTGGCACTGCGTTCCACTGCACAGCGTCTTTATCCTAATTATGCCAATGTCGATTGGAGCGGTAATGAAGGATACGATAAAAATAATGTAAAAACGTATTTTTCGACGATGGGCTGTAGAACTGCAAATGGTTGGGATGTCAACGGCTTTGAGCAGTTGAAGGATGGCCGAGGGAATATCTGTCCTGTTACGATTATTCTTCCTACTCTTGCAATGGAAGCGAAGGAATATACCATTAAAAACGCTACTGGAGAAGACCTTGAAGGACAGACTGTAGCCAAGTTTATGTCCATTCTTGACCAGAAGTTGCATGAAGCAAAAGATATGCTGATTGAACGCTTCGAGTGGATTTGCTCTCAGTCTCCTGAGTCTGCAAAATTCATGTGGGAGAATGGAACAATGGCCGGATATGACGGAAAAGATATTCGTTCTGCTCTGAAACATGGCACGTTGGCTGTTGGTTTGCTCGGCATGGCTGAAACTCTTCAGATTTTGATTGGAGAAGATCAAACTTGTGATAATGGTCTTGAGCTTGCAAAGAAAATTTGTCAGCTCTACAAAGATCGCTGCGACGAATTCAAGCACAAGTATTCTCTAAATTTTGGCGTGTACTTTACGCCCGCAGAAAACCTTTGTTTTACTGCCATGCAGAGATTTAAGGCCAAATATGGTGATATTAAAAACGTTTCAGACAAAGAGTTCTTCACTAACAGTGTCCATGTTCCGGTATGGCGAGAAGTGACACCGTTTGAAAAGATCGATATTGAGTCTCAGCTTGACGGATATTCAAGCGCAGGCTGCATCGCGTATGTAGAGCTCGACTCGACTGTAAAGAATAATCTCGGTGCGCTGGAAACAATTGTGAACTATGCAATGGATCATGACATTCCGTATTTTGCAGTGAATGTTCCAAATGATACCTGTATGGAATGCGGTTATTGTGATGAGATTGGTGATACTTGCCCTGAGTGTGGAAGTCACAATATTCGGCGTCTTCGTCGTGTAACGGGCTATCTCACGGGCGATTACACTACAGCTTTCAATCTTGGTAAGCAGCAAGAAGTTGAGCTTCGTGTTAAGCACAATCGAGTGATTCATTAACGTATAAGTGGCGGGTTGGTGGGATTACATATGAAAGAAATCATTGTTTTCTTTGTGATTGTATGGGTTATCGCCTATTACGTTTTAAAAGATAACTACAAAGATTAAGGAGATGTTTATGAAGAAATTTATGGCAATTTTTGTTGCATTCCTCGTTGCGGTTGGCGCAGTGCTTTGTACCGAGCGAGTACATACTGGTTATGTTGGCGTTGTTTATTCCGCAAAGGGTGTCGAGCAGCAAACTATTTCTCAGGGCTGGCATTTTATGAGCCCTCTGAAGCATGTGTCTGAGTTCCCGATTACTCAGCAGCGAGTAGTCTTTTCTAATGCTCCGTCCGACTATGGTGCAAAGGAACACGCAGATTGGCACATTGACGCTCCTGCTAATGGCGGTACGATTGCAATCAACCTGACTGTCAATTATAACTTCCTACCGGAGCATGTTGTTGAACTGTACACCAAGTTTGGTGGTATGGACGGTGAGAGCCTGATGGAGAGCAAGATCCAGAATGATATTATTGCTTACGTCAAGGAAGTTACTCCTCAGTTCAGTGTCATGCAGATTTATTCCGATGACCGTGCAGGTGTTAATACCGCAATCACCAACTATCTGAATGAGAAGCTGACCGCAGAATATGGTATCAATGTTTCTTCCGCACTGATTGTTGATGCACAGCCTGATGATACCCTGATGCAGAAGATTCGTGCCAAGGAGCAGGCAAAGCAGGATGCAGAGATTGCAGAGCTGAATAAGCAGACCGCTCTGGCTCAGGCAGAGACTGATAAGGTTAAGGCACAGACGGAAGCTGACGTTAAGATGATCGAAGCACAGGCCGAGGCTGATGCAAACAAGGTACTCTCGGAGTCTATTACTCCTGAACTGATTCAGATGAAGGAAGCAGAAGCTCGTCTGAAGCATGGTTGGGTCACCGTTCAGGGTGCAGATACAGTCGTCACCAAGGGTGAGTAAATGAGGCTTTAAAAATGAAAATTTTCGCAAATATCTTAGGATTTATTTTATCCTGGTTTATCACAGTCCTTATTCTCTACGGTGTTTGGAAAATGCTTGGGCCAAATTTTAGACTGTGGGTTGCAAGTGGAATCTGGTTAATTCTACTTGTGTTTGGAGGTTTTAAAACTAACAAGAGTCAATAAATAAATTAGTAGGGTGGGTGTGGTGGCATGAAAGGAGCTATATGGATTATTGGTCTGTTGAAGTAATGTACTACGATGATGGGCATCAGGAACTCAATACATATATGGTCAAAGCGCAGGATCAAAATGATGCCATGAACAAAGCACACCATCGCTTTGAAAAATCTCATCCCGGTATGAGTTGTATGGTCCAGAACACAGAAAAGGTAGGTGGTTAAGATGGAAGACGAAAATATCGTTTATGAAAACATCAATCCTGAAGATGACAACGAAAGATATTTTCTGACTCCTTGGGGTTGCCTTTGCTGTGCATTTGGAGATTTTGGCTTAAAACCTCCAGAAATCTCTGGAAAGATGGCTGATGCTCTCATGGATGATTTCTTTGAGATTATGGAAGCAACGGGTATTTTAGAGAAGAAGGGAAACGATGATTGTTAAATTCTTAAAACATCTTCTCCGTTGGTTTCTTCCAGAGTGCAGTAGATGTGGCGGTGTTATGCTTTACGATAACACTCATAGCTTGCATGATAAATGGCACTTTGTATGTGATACATGTGGCCGTGAAAAGTGGGGTACTTTATGAAAAAAATTACAGGAGTTCTAAAAGCAAAAGGATTTGATAGCTGTAATTTTGAATTCTATGTTGATGACAATATGACAGAAAAACAAATTGAGATGGAAGTCTACCAACGTGCTGGTTTTAGTTTAGACTGGACGGAAGAAGATGGTTATGAACCGTATACTGTTACAATGTATCGTAAAAAGAAGGACGAGTAATGAATTACGGGCAAACACGTGTATATGGAGTAAGTCTATCATACATTATGGCTAACGGAGAACGCAATTTCTCATATTATGAGGTGCCCGCCGACAGTGAGTATGAAGCAATCCAGTATGTACGCGGTCAATGGCATCGTGAGCATCTGTTTGCTACTTACGAACCAGACGTGAGCGCTCGACTTTCATATACTGATTATTGGAGTGCTTTATAAAAGTGCCGTTTTGTGAGGTGAATATATGAAGAAATGGACAAAAGACCTTCTTGAAGCCAATGGATATGAGCTGAGAAACGCATACATTAAAAATGTATCTTTTGGAATAAAAGATTACGAATTTCTTTCTCTTGCACTCACTTTAGAAGGTGATGGATGGGGAGTAAATTACATGGGGCCTTCTATCGGTAGAAGATACTACATCAACGGAGAGTCTATTAAAGATGGTAATGCCGCAAATTTTGAAGGTTATGAAGGCGGAGCTGAAGCTATCGTAAGGATTTTAGATGTTGTTGATTGTTCTGAACTTGAATCACTAAAAGGAAAATATATCCGTGCAGCTATCAAAAGAGGAGAGTCTGTGAAAATCATCGGTAATATCATCAAAGATCAGTGGTTTGATCACGGATCTTTTTTTGATGACTTTGATGACAAAGAGAAAGAGAAGGCTGGCTAATATGGATGCGGATGAGTTCATTATCAACGTAATTGCAAAGAAAAACAACGGAACAATTGAACTTTCTGTTCCTGATGATATATTCAATCAGGCTGAACGTATTCTTTTGAAAAACGAACAAGGCGTATTCTGCAAGACTTTCCCGGCGGAAGTATTTGGTAGCGACTCGTGGATTAGTGTAAAAGATGAATTGCCAAAAATTCCAAAAGAAGATTGGAGTGCAGGCCCATTCTGGGTCTACGATAAAGAAGTTGGACAGCGAGAAGCTTGTTACACTAAAGCTGGAGAATGGCTCGATGGCAGAGAATATTATGAACTTAAATGCGTCACTCACTGGATGCCATTGCCGGTTGACCCGCAGGAGGTAAATAATGATTAACAATCCTTTTGTAGAGGAAGGCATTATCGCTTGCCAATACTGCGGAAGCGGTGAGTACCTTTATAATGAAGATGGAAATCAAAACAGCTATTGTGGTCAGTGTGGGACTCGGATTGACTGGCCGGAAACTAAGTTGGATGACTGGAATGTCCCGACGATAAATCTTTCGAAGCCTTGTAGCATAGTCATGGCAAAATACGGAGAACGAGAAACCAGAGTGTGGTATTCAATGCAAGGAAATTGGATGCCGGACGGTGTGCTTGATTATTTAAAAGTGCCTGATGCATGGCGATATTTAAAGGAGAATGAACGTGAAGAAAGTGACTCTTGAACTTCTAGTTGACGAAATCGACAATGAGAATATCAAGTCTATCGAAGACGATATTCGTATAGAACTTTCTAATTGTTACCACAATATCGAAGTCTCGTCTTACAAAGAGGTTGATTATGACCCACGATGGATTCGAGTAAAAGACAGAGAGCCGGTTGTCAGCAACAAGCTCTGCTCCGAAAATGTATATATCCGATATGGTAACGACGGTCCAGCAGAGATTGCCTTTATGGCATGGAATACTCAGTGGTATGACTTGAATTGTGATGTAATCGACAAGCCAGACTTCTGGAGACACATGACCGAGGATGAGAAGCATAAATAACAAAATAGAATTCCGCTTTTAACAGAAAGGAAAAGTATGTTTAGGACTTTCAAAAATACTGCCGTATGCGTACTTCTAGCAGCTATTATACTGACTGGATGCAGTGCAAGTGTGAAAGACTCAGTAGGGAATGTAGCTGTAGAGAATGGCTGGTTCTATCGTATCAGTGATACCCCTATGGTATACGACAAGGATACACGCATTATGTATTACTTGTTCTCTAAATGTACAGGCAATCAAGGCTACGGCTATATGTCTCCTTATTATAATGAGTATGGTCAGATGTGCTACTACGTTGATGGTCAGGTTATTCCAATCGAGGAGGTGCTAATCGATGCTGACTGAGATTGTTTGGTTCGTGACCAAAGCTTATATTATTTTGCTTTTGACCGCAACTGTAATTCGCTCCGAGCAGATTCTGTATGATACCTCTACATATATTTTCGGAGGTAACAAAAAGAATGGAATGTATGGCTGCGTCGCGCTGAATGTTTTTATTATCGTTTGTGCAAGTATGTGGATGGTGGTGTTTTAAGATGAGACCTATTGATGCAGACAAGGTTATTCCTGCCATTTATAACAAAGGACTTCATTTAAAATATGAGCAAATCTCAGATATGTCTGACGCAATTAAATCTATTCCAACGCTTGATTTAGAAAATCTTCAAAAAATAGATTATCATTGTTATACCGATTGGTATAAAAGTTCTTTTTGGAAATGCAATATATGCGGTGGAGAAATTAAAGGTTTTGAGGACCCTGAACTTATGGGATATAGTTTTTGCCCATATTGTGGATTAAAACCGAGGTGGATAAATGAATTACATGAAAGTTGTTCCTTGTGATATTGCGAATGGGCCAGGCGTAAGAGTCACGTTATTCTGCGCGGGTTGTAATCATCATTGTTCCGGCTGTCAGAATCCTACTACATGGAACCCGAATGGTGGTCAGCCATTCACAGATGAAACGCTTGATAAAATTGTAGATTTACTTCGACCTGATTATATTCAGGGGCTTACGCTTACTGGTGGAGACCCATTGTATCCAGAGAACAGGGAGATGATTTGCAAAATTCTAATAAGGGTCAGACACGAGTTTGAAGGAAGCAAAGACATTTGGATGTGGACTGGATATACATGGGAAGAATTGATTCAACAGGCGGCAGAAGAATTGAAATATCAAACTATTCCGACAACGGTAACAATTATTCGAAATATAAACGTGCTAGTCGATGGCCCATATATCGAATCTAAACGAGATATCTCTTTACCGTACATGGGGAGTTCCAATCAACGTGTAATCGGCTGTAATAAGAGTTTTGCTTTACGAAGACCAGTCCTTTGGTGGGCTCCAGAAGATAAGAAAGGGAAATAATATGGATTTAGGAAACGCAACTAAGTATTTTGGACGTAACGGAACTATTGAGGCTTGTTCTCGTGCTTATCGCCCTAACATTAAAATCAATAAACTGCACGAAGATGCTCATCTGCCGACTTATGGTTCAAAAAATGCTGCTTGTGCAGACCTGTATGCCTATATCGGTTTTGATGACGCAACGATGGTAAACAAGAACGGTGACCGTTGCATTATGATTCAGCCTGGTGAGACAGTTAAGGTTCATACTGGTCTGCGGATGGCTCCGCCGGAAGGTTGGTATGTCGCTATCTATGCTCGCAGCGGTTTAGCAACTAAGTTGGGACTTGCTCCTGCGAACAAAACTGGCATTTGCGATCAGGATTACCGTGGAGAGTACATTGTAGCATTACATAATCATTCTAACTTCCCTCAGATGATTGCCCACGGTGACCGTATTGCTCAGATGGCGGTAGTTCCGTTCTGGCAGGCTGATTTTGAAGAAGTTTCCGAATTGGACGAAACTGAGCGTGGCGCTGGTGGATTTGGATCTACCGGAAAACAGTAAGAAAAATAAAGGAGAAATAATTATGGCTAAGTATTTTTATGTTTATTCTATTGCAGGTGCTGCGGATTCTATTGTGAAGATGTTTAACACTGAAACTGGTGCAGTAGGCGAAAAGTCTGTGCCGAAGGACCGCATCGACGGATTTGTCGATGGAATTAAGGCAAGCGGATATCAGCTGAATAAGGAGCTGGCTGAAGCTGATGTTGCTGAAGGTGAAGCAAAGCGCATTCTGGCCGAGAAGATGAGTGACTATCATGCAGCTCGTGATTGCTATTCCGAGAAGGCTGATGTTCTGAAGAGGGTTAAGGCTAAGTACGGCATTAAATAAGGAGATTACATAATGAAGTATTATACTATCGAATCTCATGCCGAGAAGGAAGCACCGTTTGGAATTGCTTGGCAAGTAAAGCTGTTTGATGAACACACTCTTCTTGAAGAATATGACCACATCTTCTATAACGAGATTGCTGGCTATTGCAAGTGTCTTGAAGATATGGGATTTATTGAGAATGTCGAGGTAAAAATTGATATTCAGAAAGAGTTAGAAAAACTCCAAAAGAATATTGACGATATTAATAATGCGACTTCGTTTGTGAATCGCTTTGGGGTGGGCACATTTGAATCGCATATGAAAACAATTAGCGTTGATGTCCCTAGAAGCACAAGATATACTTTCTTCTAAAAGGTAAATTTTAAGGGTGGGTGGGTGGAATAAAGAATATGACTTATACACTTATGTCTGTTCCAGAAGATAAAGAAGTCTGGTGCACTGGATTTCGATTTGATGATACGAAGGCTGGCATCAATTGCAAGCCGGTACAAGGAACTATTCATAACAAGGATTATTGGAACTCGAAGTTTAAAACAAAAAATCGCACAATCAGCGTGAATACAAATCAATCGTATTATGCATTTGCTGACACTTATGAAGAGGCCGCACATATTTATAATGAGATGATAAACACATTTCTTATTAACCTTGATAATAGATACCACAAAATTGCAAGCTCATTAGAGGGCTGCTATTTATCAAACGATCATGGTGTGATGTATTAAAAAACTAGACTTTTATGAGGTAGATTGAATGGACGATAGATTTTCAATCGAAAAGAATCACTGGGAAATACAAAATCCAGAATGGGAAAACTATTCTCATTTCATCTGCACTAAAGACCATTATTGGACTGGTGTACACGGTATCAGCAACTATTTTCTTCAATATAAGAATTTTGGCAGAAGTAAACCAGTCGAACGATTTTCTGTAGAATGGCCGAACTTCGTAGAGCACATGTGGTTTATCCATTGGCGTGGCCCATGGGATTATATTTTTGCTTCATATAAATTATCCGAAATCAAACGATTTTTAGAACTTGATATTGATGCTATTAAAAAGAACCATTGGCCGGATGGCCGCTGCACTTGCTACAGTATTTATGACTACGTGACGAAAAAATGGTACTATTTTAAAATCGAAAATTTGGGAACATTTTATGGATGCACGTGGCCGTTGGGTGATGATACAGGGGAGGTGATTAGTTGTGACTAAACAAATCGGCTATTATAAGTCCGACTGGTACATTATGGGCATCGACGGAAAATATAACAACGCTTGTATCTCACATACAGAATCGCAGCTTCGATATACAGTTCCAAGGTCGCCAGAATGGACCATCAATGGATTGAGTTTTACTTACCTTAGAGAACATGGATTTGAAGATTATCCTGAACTCTATGGTATTATATTCTATGATATGGAGTGGTGGCGAAGAAAACGCTATCCGGGTGACTTTTATGTAGAAATACCAATTTGCGATTTGTGTGCGGATGCCTTTCATTTAAAATGGCATTGTAAGGAATTTCGTGTACATCAGTGGTCTAACTTGAGGAAAGAAACAAAGTGGGTGAAAGGTAGAAGTAACTACACCATTTGTGAGCTCGCCCATAAATTACCACATGAAGAGTTTATTGAGTATTTGAAAGACAACGGCATCTATATTGTAAACGAAAGTGGTGTTGAACTTGGATGGTAATAATGAAAAACTCACTCTTGGAGAAAAGATCTTGTTTTTGACAGTCGGTGTGCTCATTACTCTTATTGTTGGATATTTTGTATGGGCGATTGGCGACGGTATCTATCGTCATTATAATCCGATTGAGTGGACTTCCACTATTGAAGAACTGGAATCGGGCATCTACGGATATACATCTACTATGGTATCTAATGTCCCAGCAGAAAATTACGAGATGCTTACGGTTCTTTGTAATGGCAATTATATGAATATCAAAGGCCATGTAAAAATTGTATATGATAGCAACGCTCCATATATCGAATATAAGTCAACCAATACTGTTAATGCTGACTCTGTAGTAATTCATGTTCAAAAAGGGCAGATTAAAAATAATGGAGTTAGTACAGTAACGAGGTGATTTTTATGAAAGAATTAGGGTTTTACAAAAACAAGGCAAAATACTACGAAAAATCATTAGAGGATTTAATGCAGCATTACATAGATGGCTGTAGTATGTGTACCTCTGATTTAGATTGTAGTGAGTGCGCAGTCGATGATTTTATCAATCAGCTGCGAAATATTCTATATAGTAGTAGTGAGTATAAAGGAGAACATCGATGAAAGAGCTTGGATATTATATTATCTCTGCTGACTTATGTGGCATTGCTCCATACCGTAGAGAAATCTTTTACAAAAGAACTCTATTGCAGTATGTTGAGAAGAATTCAATCGAGGAATACTCAAAAAAATTCTACAATCGAGATGGAGATGGTCGCCCCAATTGGGTAGGAGAGACATTCAAAAATCATTTTTATGTCAGTATTCCAAACGTTGGTGAGCATTCGGAAACAGTGAAGATTAAAAGAAATAGTGACTATTATATCGAGCTGAAAAAGCAATTTCGGCATGTCTCTGTAAAGGATATTTCTACTGCGGAAGTTATGCATGACCTATCATTTGCAGATGTCTTAGAACTTGCACGAGACATGGGTTGCGACATTACTAAGCGACCCTGATAAAACTTGGATTCTATATAGGAGGTTCATAATGATTATTGATTGTAAATCTATTGCACAAGATATCAAAAATAAAATCAAGAATATTATCGCAGAAGATGACTATGCTCCTATTTTACATATTTATCAAGTAGGGGACAACCCTGCATCCAACGCTTATATTAAAGGTAAATTACGTGACTGTGAAGAGGTGGGAATCGAAGCAAACCTTATCAAACTGCCAGAAAATATTACGGAGGATGAATTAAATAATAGGATACTGGAAGATTATAATTGGGAAGATGTGGACGGTATCATTGTCCAGCTCCCGCTGCCAAAACATATCGATCCTAAAAATATTTGTATTCCAGATGAACTTGATGTTGATGGCTTTAATTCCACATCCAAATTTCAGCCGTGCACTCCGCTTGGCGTTATGAAGATTTTTGATTCCATCGGTTACAATCTGGATGGCAAGAATGTGCTTGTATGTGGTCAGTCTGATATTGTGGGTCGTCCACTGGTCGATATGCTGATTAAGCGGCACTGTAATGTGATCTCTGTGAATAGTACAGGGAGCTACATGAAGAATACTGCTTACGTTACAAAACTAGCAAATGTTGTCATCTCTGCGGTTGGAAAACGCAATTTTATTTCTCATATAGATCTATTCAACACAGACATCTGCATTGACGTTGGCATTAACTACGACGAGAATGGCAAGCAACATGGAGACTGTGCTGATGAAGTTTATAAAATGAATAACATTAAAGTAACCCCACGTATCGGTGGCGTTGGTCTGATGACCAGGGCGATGCTGCTTTACAATGTATGTGTGGCAAAGTATGGGGAAGAGAAGATGGAGGATGTGATTGTATGAAAGAAGTCCCAATCTGGGAAAAAGCCACCCTGACAATAGAAGAAGCTGCAGCATATTCGAATATTGGTCAATGCAAACTTCGAGAAATGGCGGAAGAACAAAACTGTCCATTTGTGCTTTTTGTAGGCCGAAAACGTCTTATTAAACGTAAAGCTCTTGAAAAGTACATAGATCAGTCTTATTCGATTTGAAATTGGAGCTTTGGTGTGATATACTTATGGTGTCACATCAAGGCTCTTTATAATAATGTAAGGAGTCTATTATGGAAAGACGTAAAGATAACAAAGGTAGAGTTTTAAAAGAAGGTGAGAGCCAAAGAAAAGATGGCCTGTATCAATACCGCTGGACAGATAAATTTGGAAAACGGCATACTATGTACGCAAATGATTTAAAAGCACTTCGAGATAAAAAGAAACAAGCTTTAGAGTTTGACGTGGAACAAGCCGATGTGATAATAACAATGTATGAGTTGATAAAACGATATGAAACTATTCACAAAAAATCACTTAAAGAAACTTCTGCTTATACACGAGGGCAATATCTTAGAAAAATAAAAAACGATTCATTTGGAGAAAAAAATATATCATCAATATCGACATTAGATGCGAAAGAATGGTTCTTATCTCTTAACGAAAATGGAATGAGCCAATGTGCTATCGGAAATATGAAAAATATAATTTCTCCTGCTTTTCAAATGGCCGTTGACGAGAATATGATTTCTTATAATCCGTTTTCATTTAGCTTGAATAAACTTATAAAGCCTACGAAAAAGAAAAAAATTCTATTGTCAGAAGAACAGTATAAAAAACTTATTGACTTTTCTAAAACGAGTAAAGTCTATAAGAAATATACA